>Ga0105050_10006346_pt1 | contig 14720 bp, 21 predicted proteins | sample FRY01_FD_78088 | JGI IMG/M metagenome (GOLD analysis project Ga0105050, IMG submission 78088) | Freshwater microbial communities from Lake Fryxell liftoff mats and glacier meltwater in Antarctica - FRY-01 | ecosystem: Environmental > Aquatic > Freshwater > Ice > Glacier meltwater ... | reverse complement strand
TAGACGTAAGCATAAACTCCGTTGTCTGCCCTGGTGCGAGAATTGCACTGTTGGCAGTAATAGTCTGTGGCATCGTAGGCGGATTACCGAGAATCGCAGTAAGAAGTAGTACTGCGCTATAGAACGACCAACGTTGGCCAATAGCTGCCGGGTCTAATTGAGGCGTAAGTGTAGTACTTGCTCCTGTCCTTCCAAACACCTGTAGTAGCGTCAATAATCCAGCCTTATTAAATTCCAACCCGCGCATACGACACCGCCAGTTCATGCCGCGATAAATAGCTTCTACCAACGTCATGCCATAGGCATCGGTAGCAGCTATCTCTTGCCCCTGAGACTGCACAGACATAACAAACCCATCGTCATTCTGTGTACCCAAAGCTCGCCCATTCCAGAGCCCTATATAAGGTCCACTAATCGGTAGCACTATTGCAGCAGCCATATCATACTCCTATTGCTAAACACGCAGGACAAGTTGCAGCCGCCACTTCTCCAGTCGTAATACACATGAACCGAACATTACCACGCTTCTGAGGATTAGTCGTAGTTTGCTGTGGACGGCATGCTACACGATAACGTCCAAGCGTAGGCCGCCCCATAACGTTCCTAAGTTGTGTGTGCCCTTGAATCGTAATAGGCCCGTCGTCGCATTCGATAAGTAAATGGATATATACACGACCATCGTCAAGAAGCTTTATGTCAATTTCCTCAGTGCCATCAGCTAAACGCTGAATACGCATCCTCACTTCAGTAGCTCCTTACACAACGGACACGTAACTGCAACGATCGCATCAGTTCGCATATGTGGCTCAGGACGTCCTTTGCCGGCGCACATATCCTTTACTGCTAAGTTCGGCATACAGACGATTCTACTATCTTTTATGTAGTGGATTAGCACTATCTCACTACCGTCAGATAATACTACTTGAATAACCACCCTCGTTTCGCAACAAACTCATCAAGCTTACGCGCTGTGTCGCTAATCGATACGCCTAACACTCCAACAATCTGTATGAAAAGCATATAAGCACCAACGGGATGGCAAGCATCAGGATTAACTTGCATCGGCGCCGTAGCTAGGCCGCTAACAGATTCCAGTATCAACGACTCCAGCCATCGCGCTCGTACTTGCCTAGCCATAGGCTCAGGTAAATCGGCGCCAAGGCGCTGGAACAAGATTACTAACTCACGACGATCCCCCAATGTATCGAATGTGCCAAACTGCCCACTCATGGCTCCAACCCTCTATCAATTCGCATATTCGCCCAAGAGTTACCAGCGTATTGTACTTGTTCCTCCGAATACCCTGCATCACGATAAAGTTCCATGTAAACCTTAGAATCCAAATTACCAACTACTTGCGGATCGTGAAGCATCGACCACGCTTTAGCTATCTTCAACCCAGCGAACATCAGCTCAGTATGAAACGCGCCGCTGCCAAATTGCCCTACTGGGAGAAATTCCCCTCTTCCGTACTCTCTGGCACAGATGAACTCTTTACGCTTTTCGCGAAGATAAAATTTCGCAACTTGTCTGTCTCCTCCCCGACACACTTTATGAACTCCTCTGCTTCAGCTCGCGTCAACGTTGGCACTTGCACTCCTAGCATCTCATACGCATCATTAACAAGCCCCTGTACAAAATTCAACCGATTCTGTCCATGTTCATTGATTTTGTTGACTGGTACTACCCACATATCGTTTTCATGCACACGCATGGCGAAGTTAATCTCGTGCCATTGATCGGATATTTCGATTACATCCAATTTCACAATTGGTTGATCGTCTCCAAATTGGAATTCCGATATACTACGCCGAGTAATCTTTATAATCATACAAATATTCCTGTTGCAGTCGTCTGCGGTTGCATCCGACGCGCGCCTTCAAATGTTAATTCTGACACGATACCAACTTGCTCTACGTCAGGCTCTGCACCAAACCATTCACCACCTACTAGGTGCATAAGTTCTGCGCCTTTGTACATTGCTGGAACGGTAAATCCGTAGACGATACCTGAAGTTGACCACGCCATAATGTAATCATTGGCACTAGACGGGGTCTGTGAAGTCGATACCGTCATAGCCCAGTTCATATGCAAGAGCCGACGCAACTGATCTAACTTAGCCCTAAATCCGTCGCGTTCACCAGATGGTGCCCGCTCTATATTGCGGTACATCTGCTGATCCCCGACACGATCCATAGGAACGGTAATGCGTACAGTCAGTGTTACCGAAAAATCACAATACTCGTCTAAGTTCCTACTACTTTCTGACCTATCCTTGCCGCTATGGACTGCTACGAACCACTTCCCACAACGAGGTGGTGGACGACCATCGTCCATAATCTCGCACTCGGCCTTCCCGTAATTAAACCCAGCTGCACGTATCCGGTCTCGTACAGCATACATCAATGCATCTATCATACTGTACCATCAACGAGTTTAATTATGACGTCTACTATCCCTAATCGCGCTTTTTCGAGTAGGCTTTGATTCCAGGCTGATGGCCACTTATTAGGCTTAGGCCATAGGCGCCGGTGCTTATGCAGTGATTTCGCGCCTTTGCGATTAGTACCGATTTCGACTTCTCCTCGGTTGACGTGGAACACCTGCTCTTTTGACTGTACATTGGGCGAAAGACTATTGAACAATAACCCAGTATCGTGCAGAATATTGACATGAGTATGAGCGTACTTATCAAATAGTGTCATAACACCGCTACGCTTCATAAATGCCCACGCTATCCGTGCAGCAATACTTTTATCGCCTTTGTGATAGCTAAGTGCACCACGATATACGCCCCACCACTCCAAACGTTGTAGGTACGTTAGTGCATACGATGGCCTATAATTCGCCCGTACTGCCGGACTCGGTAGCCCCGGATGGGATCGACTATATGCAATCGTCTTAGGCGATAAAGGCTGCCACCGTTCTCCTGCATCATCCGTACCACCACGCGATTTCACTATGAACGCTTTATGTATACAAGTAAGAGCTGCTTGTCCAACACTCGCCATCATAGCGTTAGATGCAGCTCCGCCTTGGCGTACTGCACTTGGTATACTCGCAAGTGTTTTTAATACTTGTGCGCGCGTTCCTTTGACGTATATCGTGATTTCTGGCATGAGTTATCTCGGTGTAGTTAGTTTATACGTAATAGTCGCTACTACTACTGTAGATACACCTGGCGCTGAAGATGACCCACTAGTCATAACAGTCCGACCAACGAATCTGACACGTCCGCCTAATGACATTTGATTACTTCCATTCGCTTGTGGCTGCGGCACTTGCCCAGCATTACGCGATTGCTGAAACGCATTATTCATCGCTCCACGCCCACCGCCAATCAGAACAAACGTTGCACTACCTTGTACTTGGTTCCAAAATACCCATGCTACATCGATCCATGTAGCATCACCTAGGTCTGTTTGCATCACTACATAGGTAGAATTACCTGTAACAAACCCATTTATCGACAATCGTACAACCGCGACTATCTCTTGTCCATAGACTATAGGTATGAATGCTAACGTGCTATGTAACGTGGCTTCAGTTGAAGTCAGTGGTACGGCTGAACCGTAGACTATGCCATCTACGAATGCAGTTGGTTCTATATTTAAGGACAACAGTCACCTCCTACTTCATAGAGGCGCGGGCATTGATAATCGTTGTCGTACCACCAGTTCCAACTACTTGAATGGTCATCGCATTACCTGGAGTCCCGGATATACCGATATGGCCGTCAGTATCTGTCGGGAGGCTTAGCTTCTGAACCGTTCCAACACTACCGACAGGACTTGTAAGGACCTCGCTATATAGCACGTTACCACCAACAACTGGACCATCCCAGATGCGCACAAGACCATTCGCTCCGAAGCCCAGTCCATTCATGCATATATTGCAGAAAGTTAGATTGATAGCGCGATTTGCTTGTGCATCGATAGTAACAGTATTGATGCCGTTGGAAGATGACGAGGAAGGATAAAGGATTGCCGGAGCGATGAATGCCTCTTGGTATCTGCCATCAGCAGATGCAGAGAGAACTACCACTACTGGTCCGCTGCCAGTTGTAAGCTGTATGCGAATAAATTTGTAGTTTTGGACGCCAACTTCAAAATCGCCTATAGCAGTTGCAGTCAGTACAACGGCAGCAGGTGGTGTAGCTGAGGGGTACGCGCCAACACCGAGTGGGTTAAACGTCAAACCGTCAAGCGACCCGAAAAAGCTAAGGGTATTAGCACCGGTCATTGACGATATACTTATACCGACTTTTGACTGGCCTTCGCACCAGATCGTAGCCTCTTGGTTTACAGCAGTAAGGCGCTTAGAGGTTTTCGAGAAGTCCATACATACTCCTTAAATTATAGCGAAGCTGCGCTATTCCAGTCTATGTATTGCGAATACCCAGTCGGTGTCCCTTCACTGATACTTTGTTGGACACGCGCCCGTACTTTATCGTACGCAGGGTTGACAGTTATATTCGTGATCGTAGGCCAGTCTACGTTACGCGTTCCGATGTCCTCTATAGCTAACTGCCCACACTGCGTCATCTGTAGACGATCTAGTACGTCACGATAATCCTCTTCTAGCCCTTTTGGACAACCTTGTAGCCGCCGCTTAGCTAACCATCTACAAGCTATGATCGTTGCCCAGTCTAATACTGAGCCAGATAGCTTCAACTGTGAGTCATCGTACCGCTGATTACAGAACAACTTGACTTCACTAGTCCCTTTGCGAGCAGCCACCAGTAGTCTTGCACCAGTTGAAGCGTTAACTCCGCTATCACGCGCTCTCGCACCACTATTAATCTGGGTCGTCAGCGCCACCACCGTTAGACTAATATCCGTCTCTGCGCCTATAGCAGTTAACGAAACCGTAACCGGTACGGACATATTTGCGTCATCGAAGGTTAATTGTGCGCCTCTTAGGAGAGGAACAGATAAAGCATACACCGATATACTTGTAGCTCCAACTACAGCATCAGCAGTTGTCGTTATTATCTGTCCACTTGCGAGACTATGGTCGTCCTCTCTGAGGTCTACACCTTCAATCGAAAGGACATCCCATATATCCTGTGGCGAAGTAAACAGCGTCGCAAGCGTTATCGGCATAGTTAGAACCCAGCGACAGTAGCAAACGCCACTGCTCTCGGCACGTATAGCAGTGGAATGGCATTCAAGAGGGCGATCAACTCTATGCAGGATGGCTGCGTCACCCATTCTTTCCAGAATGTATACCCGCGCTTGAGAATCATTGGCTGTCCCGCATTCTCACTAACATACTCACCACCGAGGAACATTTCAGTCCAGTCAGGGGATGGGTCTGGCGCAACTATCATGGTGTTATCGGGGCATACCTTCACAGTCGTAGTACCAGTTGAGGTTCCCCACGAGGGATCGATGTCGCCACCAGTCACCAGTACATCATCCGCGATATGGAACGTTGCCCATGGCAGACCGCGTAGTTGTGCTGAAAACTCAGGCTGTGGCATTCCATCCATCGCCAATTCAGTCACGCGATCATACTGAGCGAATGGGGTATTTGAACTACCAGCAGTATTACGCACTTCCGTATTCAGAAGTACATTATACCACATTAGGCTGTTCATCCAAAAATGCCGCGGTTGATACCCACTGAGTTGAGTCATCGCTGCTTGCAACTGTAAGCAATTCTTGATGAGTGGCGCACCTGCATTCTGCCAACCGACTTGGATAATATTGCCAGTGCCTAGTACGTTAAGCTGGTTCTTATTACCAGCAGGCATCTGGAATGGCACCTGGATACCGATGTTCGGTGTAGTCGGCGCTCCAATAACGGGTAGCAAGTTATCGCCTGCCATCTGGAAATACAGATTGTCCTGGAACATACCAGTCGTCATCAACTCGATGGTATTGTTGTACTTTTCGGCAAGATGGACAGTCTGTCGTGCGATATAGGATTGTCCGCCACTGTCTATCTGACTATTTGGCCCAATGATCGGCGACAAGTTACCGAGGAACTCACCAAGGAGCCGTACCTTCTCATGGAAACGCGCACAAGATACGCGAACATCGCCGACCGGATTGACGGCTACGCTAGCAGGACCAGTCCCTGGTGCACGTGCCTTACCGACGACACGTGTCACGTCGTCTAGCCGGAAGCTGGCGAACCGCGTATCCCCATAGCGCGTATTCGGCCCTTCCAAAGACACTTGATCCGGATTATACCTATTCGGTTGAAACCCAATCCAGCGCCCCAATCTCCCTTGGAACTTCCGGATACGTGACACCGCTTTCAGTATGACCTGCGGTGTAAGCAGACTGTGCAAGGATATTGCCATCGTCTCTCCCAGTTTATGCCACCGTTATGGTGTTAGCACCTGCGCTAGAGTTCTCAACAATCCACTTCGTACCAGCTGAGTTGCTGTAAATGTGGAACGAACCACCAATCTTCGCACTACCAGTTTGGAACGCCACGCTATTTGCGCTAGCATTATTGAGCGCAATCATGTTAGCGCCTTCGGAAGATGCTACAATCATGTTCTGATCCACCTGGACATGGAACATGAAGAGGTAACCATTGGCGATAGGCGGTAGCGTGAACGTTATCGCGCCAATCGCACCTACATTATTAAAATGGCTGAAATTGTCATTCGCAACGAGGGTGTAGCTCTGCGATTTCGATTGAAAGCGCTTCCATGGGTACCAGTGATTACCCATCAAAGCGAAAATGTCGTCAAAGAAGAACTTATCCATCTGTTGACGAGCATTCAGATCGAGATTTAGAAGTTTAGTCGCCTGTACAGGTCCGCCAACCAAGATCGCATAGAAGCGATCGACGTTGGCACCACTGAAGTCCTGCATTCGCAAACCTTCAATCAATACGCCATTGGCGACTTCACTGCCATCCGTAGCAGTTGGTGAGTACTGCTTCCACTTGCCAGTACTTATGATCTGCCCCAATAGCAGGCCTGGGCGCAATTCATGCGTCGGTGAATTACCGGAGTCAACCGTAGCCCCATCGATTAGCGCATTCGCGAATATACCCTGGTACTGTGAGCCCCAGCGATATTCGGCCTCGTAAGTTTCGCGCGAAGTCGTAAGGCCTGGAACCATTCCGTATGAATCAGTTAGCAACATGACTTGTGCCTCTTAGTGTATCGAGCTGTTTTTCCGTACGTCTATCCAGCCTTCTTTTCCGGAGGGCAACCCATCTGCCGTGCAAAATCATCTGCTAGCTTGTCAGACTGCTCGCTCGTCATTTCGCTGTCAGTAGGTTGTGGTATAACACTCAATAGAGAGTGCTCAGTTTGGAGCAGGGTTGGCATATCAGCCAGCCCCTTTTCCAACACGTTAAGTGTCTGCCCCATAGGGTCAATCAGAGCACCAGCATCACCCATTGACAAAGCCATGCTTGGCAATACTAGCATCGTATCAAGATCAGCTTTGACACGTGGCGACATACGACTGAGCCGGTCTACCCGCATCTTCCGCTTTACTTGCTCTTCGGCAAGTTTCGCATCACGCAGAGAGCCGATCTCTCTAGTCGCCTTGTCAAATCCCGCTTGGAGCTTGACATTCTCATTGTACATCGACAGAGCGATGTTCTTCATCGTCTCGTCAGGTATCTTGTTGATATCTTCGAGGGACATGTACATGGGTTGTTGCTCCTGTACTATCGGATTAGGTTTGTTCGGCGTCTTACCTTGACCAGCTGCTGGCGGTGGTGGCGTCTGCATCTGTTGTTTCTGTTTCAAACTAGCGAGCTCGTGTATCTTCATCATAACAGCATTATACAGAGCGCGTTTGAATCCTGAATCACCACTACTAACTTCTAAATTTATGCCTAGCGCACTGAGCAGATCAGCTATTAGTTCCTCCATAGAAACATCACCACTATACTCAGCAAATTTACTTGCGTGTTCAATCCCCTTCGGCGGGGCATCATTTGGTGGAGCGTCCTTTGGTGGAGCGTCCTTCGATGTAGTATCATGCTCAGACAACACAACGCCACCGCAATATAGCGCAAATGCTACTGGATACTCTGGTAGCCAGTTGTCTCCATCTTTCTTCAGTAAACCAGCCTGTGACAATACGAATCCATCTGGCGAACTTGGTTTTACTACGTCTAGCGGCTCTTCTTGCGCAAGCGATAATGCGGCAGCTATATTCGGAAATGGCGCTTGGTCGGTTATGCGAGGACGGGTAGTTAGCGCTAGATGTGCGATGACGTTGTTCCAAGCGCGCCCTTGACCATCAATGAATGACGAGAACCAAGGTGACGTCCAGCGAATCGTCTTCGGCAGCTTATCTGCTATGTCTTTATCTTGTACGTCAAGTACACCAAACAACTTATCGTCACGTAAACGGTACTCTTTAACCCATCCAGCATTATTTTTAAGCTTATCCGCAGCAGTCATCGGATGAGCATCGAAATCATGCTCACATGGAATCGGAACAGTTAGGCCTAGCGAGAGCATCTTGTTACCTTGCTCGTGCCAGTATTGTATCAAGTCCGATGTCACTACGAGCTTACGCGGTACACCAGTTTTCTGGTCGACATACCAGTGTGTCCCAAGCCCAATTACTTCTTTCTCTACGAGCACTGTATACTCCTAGAAAACGACCCTTTATTCAAGGTTCATTATATCTTATGTAAAAACCACTTCAACCCCAATCTCTCAATTAAGATTCTACTAACTCAAGTTGAGCTGCAGTCTCAGCATCAGCTTCACGTCGTGCTCGTAGCGCATCCTTACGTAATTCCTTGTTCGGTATTTTCGCCAACTCATCCATAGGCGTTTCAGGCAAGTGCGGTAGTTCTTTCAACTCATCGTATGGTAGTTGAGGAAATCCTGCAGAATCAAGTTTCTGCCAATCAACACCAGAAGTTTTCAATTCCTCAATAGTCGCCGCATGCGATAGCTTACAATTCAGTCCCTCGATGGGATTACCGCGATGGTCATTCACTCGCGCCTTACCATCCAAGAAAAACGTAATTGATTTAGGGCGAATCTCGCCATATTCGTACCCCTGAATACCAAATACAAATCCACTAAGTGATTTAACTTCCATGATCTCTCCCTTTAAGTATAGGTTTCCCATCTGCGCCAATTAAACTAGTCTGCGCACTACGTTGCGCAGCCTGCGCTATTTGTGTTAGTTGATGGTCTACTAATGCTGCCTTCACTAACTCTAACGTACCAACGAGTGAATCAACAGGTATTTTACTATCTACGAACCAACACATCTTATTTGTGCGTGTGTTAAATAGGATAGCGCACACACCAGGATCACATGGGTCTGGATTACGAAATGCCAACTCAGCCTGCACCCGTATGATATAGCCAATCAAATGCGCAACCGGCATCTTACCAACGATCTTCCACGTATACGAATCCTTGGTATGCTCATATGCTATAACAAGATGCCCAGAGCTATTTTGTAGCTCAAGCTTGAACGTACTCATTATGTTACCTTTACAGTCTTAGGCCCTGTGAATTGATACGGTCCTTGTGCCACTGAATGTTTCACTGTACCCGCATTCGTGTACGTTATAGCGTTAAGTGGGTCGCTAAAGAAACAAGTATCGCCATCAATGGTATGATTTGTGATAGTTAGCGCCCGCATATCACGTGATTTATCTAATGAGCATCCCTGCGTCATCGTCAATGTAGTGATTATGCCACCAGCGAGCCATACCATCCCACAATTATCCTGCAAAGTTATGGTTGGCCACGTCAATCCGCTTGTCGTAAATAGTAACTGCGTACCATTATTACCACTAATCATAGCAGGTGCTGCATTAAATGCAATCGATCCACCAAATGCCGTAAGCGTTGATCCGGCAGTCCACGTTACACCTGCACCAATACCTACCGTAGCGCCACCATCAACTATAGACGAAGATAAGTTTGCTACTTCCCCTGGCAACATTGCAATACCGAGAGACACGCCGCCTAGTATTGTAAATGTGTTTGCGGTATGTAAACCGAGGAATCGTATACTATACTCATCTGAGGCTTGTCCCGCAGCTATTATAGTGATAGCCACTTGCGATGACCCAGCATCATAGCGCTCACGTGTTGGCCCACTACCATCGCCATGCCCAAGAACCATTACAAGTCCACCTGACGGTACTGATCCTTGTGGGCCACTGAACTTGAAATATGTAGCCCGCCACTCGACATATCCGAGTGGGTTCTTCTCATGTAAACCAATAGCGCCAGTCATTGACTGCCATCGCGTAAAGGTGTTGAACTGTACTGCTGCAAGCTGGCCTAAGTTCCATTGCATAGGAACTGAACTATTAGCAAGCACTATATCATCGCCATTAACTGGTATACTTCGTACGCCCGCGCCACCAACGTTGTTAATGTACCGTAGCCAATTTTGCGCATCATTTACGTCTGACGATGAAGCATTAGCAGTCGTAGCTACTTGCACAATACCATTAGCTAGACCATTACCAGTAGTGAATACCAATCCTGCATTCGTACCGGGCACATTAGCAAACGGAATACCTGGCGTCTTAGCAGTCGCGGTCACTACACCACTACTTGGATTAGCCCACGTTATCTCGTTGAACTCTTGTACTATAGTCGCAACAAGCAGATTGTACAATCCAGTAGCAACTAATGCAGCAGTATCACCACTAATAGAGCTATACCGCACTAGCTTGCCATTAATTGTAGCTGTATAAGTATTACCTATACTTGTAGGCGCTGAGAATGTCGCGGTTTCAACCTGCGCGACCTCTCCCTGATTTGGTGACCACACAGTTGTTGTTGCCATACTACCTCAATTCTTCGAGCTCTTGTGCTAGCTGTTCCGCAATCCTCAACAAATCGCACAGTGCAGTCTCCATTGATGCTGGTACACACCCACAACACTTAACTACCTTCGTCCCACCAGTTAACTCGTTTACGATCTGGTAGTAGTTAAATTGCGGTGGTGTCGTATTAGGTACGCGTTGTATAGGCAATTTCATCCTACAACCCTCCACCCCGGATTATACCCAGACGTAAATGCAGGCTCAAATACGTCAACCTCCTCTTCAGGATAAAACTCATCTGCTAAACGTCCTAGTATCCCTATGCAATCCGCTATATCGTCCTCTTCACTTCCTCCAGCGCCAGTAAAAGACGATAATTGATCTACCATTTCCTCTTCCCAGTCTTGCTTAGGGTCGGGGAGGTATAGCATACCATTTTGGGACCTAATAATGCTAGCTTGAGCTCGCACAAGCTTCGTTTTAGCTCTTATCTTAAGTCTACGAATCTCAGGTATCTCGCGGTATCGCCGACATTCAACTACTAGCGCCTCAGATAATACGTCGTCTTCGGCAGATACAACTAACTGAGCGCCTATACCAATAAACTGCTTACACCAACTTCTGAGCGCCGGACCATTCTCTTCGTACCTGAGGCGTTTGTTCATTATACGAAGTAGCATTAACTTGCCATCATCTGCTGTTAACGCAGCTGCCACAAATGATGTATGGTCACTATCCCTCTTTCCCCTTTGCGCCCAATCTATCGCTATGAGGATGGTACATTCAGCCTTACGGTAATGTAACCACTGCATACTAGTCTGGATACGCCACGCATCTCCAACATCTGTATACCGTGGCCACTGTGCTGGTTGAAAATGCAAACCTCGGGATTCTTCTGGCTCACCTTGCCAACACGCCTTAAACCACCTCGGTCTAGTTTTCTGTATCTTTTGTAGTCGTTCCAACGGTACCCGCTCTGGCCACAAAGCTTCTCCTAGCTTTCTACCGAGTACGTCATTTTCTTGCGCAATCGCTCGGAACAATACACGTTTGAATTTATCTCCGCCAACCTTCTCCTCTACTTCTAATCGCCCAAGTAAATCGTTTTTACACCAACGGGTCCCGATTATTACTATTGGCGCCTTAGGACCTAGCCGCGAATACGCAACTGTACAATACCAGTCCCATATACTATCGAGTATAGTATTAGACTGTGCTTCTTCTGCATTCTTAATGAGGTCATCAAGAATTAGTAAATCAGCAGGTCGTCCAGTTAGCGCACCCCCACGACCTTTACATACCATCCCGCCACCGTAACCATCTATTACCCACTCGCCTTTAGCATTACTATCTTCTCGCAATTTCACGCCGCTAGCGCTACCAAAACGATTTATGACGTCTCGTACTTTAGCTCCGAAAGTTGCTGCAAACCCTTCTTCATAACTACAGAGTGCTACGCGCGTCTCTGGCCATCGCAATAATACCCAGGCGGGAAAATACTGGCTACCAAGCACGGATTTACCATGCTGAAATGGTACAATTAAAGCCGTACGACTATTTGGAGTATACCACGCTTCAACTAGCGCCCTCGTCATTACCATCAAGTGCTTAGCTGGGGACCATTTACCATTTGTATCTGCCAATGCAAGTGTCGCAGGACTGATTAGATGTGGACATAGCTTTTCTGCTTCAATTAAATTCATATTATTGTCATACTACACTAGACGAAAAACTAAATCAACCCCAATCTCTAAATAATTATTAAACATATTGATCGACTAATATCATATTACAGATGGAAAGAAAGATTCTATATGGATGTAATAAATACTGCAATGGCTCTGAACTACTTAGGTGCTGACGTCGAATCAGCGCTATTGACATTATCCGCTACATCTCCAACCTTAGACGCTAGAGTGCGATCGCATCTGTTCTTTGACATGCGCATACCAAGAATAATTTGCATACTAGATAAGCATTTATTCGTAGACAGGAGCCGTGATTATCCATCAGTACGCATACGCAATGCTATTGTTGAGATACTTCGCTTCGTAGATGGCGAGTCAGTAAAAACTTACTTACTAAATACGTTCCCTGAGTATGACCTAAAGGTGTTATATGGATAATTGCTACCCATCGCTAGAACCGATAGTTCGACGGGTAATAGAGTTGTATGGCGAAGATACTCTCGCACCGAGCGTAATCACTTCATGGGTAGAAGATAAATGGTACGTCTCTATCGCGCGCTGGCGCGGGCCGAGGAACGAAATGCAGCGTCAAGTCCTATTCTGGGTAACTGATATCAAGCTAGAATCTGCTTATGCAGAAGCTCTAAGGAGACTGTCATGAAGTTTCAGCCACGTAAATTCCAGATAGTTGCAGCTGACCACGCTGAGCAATCTTTGCGAGCAAATATAGCGAAACAACTATACGCAGCTCCTACTGGTGTTGGCAAGAGCGTCATAGAGCGTTTAGTACAGGAACGAATGGGGTCGTCTTGCTGGATCGTGTCTCCACGCGAGGAGATACTGGCAGGTATAATGGATAAGGCAGAACTGACTGGTGAACCAATGAGTCATAATATGGCTACGCCTATTATGCTGCGAAATAGGCTACTAACAGGTGAAGTGCGGCACCCAAAATACGTTATTGTAGATGAGTCGCACCACCATAATGCAGAAACGTATCAACAACTGGACTTACTGACTGGTCTAGCTCCAGCTGTTGGATACACAGCTACGCCATACCGCGGCACGCCTAGAGGGACGAAGGAGTTTTTAGACCGGTGGGGTGAGCCACTGTGGTTAATATCTTATGCAGAAGCTGAGGCAGAAGGTTTCATAAGTATGCCTACGTTCTCGATGCTACCTCTAGTAGACGATGATGTAGTAAGTATACGAGCTGGCGAGTTTGATATTACGAGTCTAAATGCTGTCACGATAGACCGACTTGGCGATATGGCAGAACACTGTAAACAATGGTACAACGGCATCTGGGATAGAGCTACAGTGTTTGCAATGCCATCAACAGCTGCTTGTATACGATTACAACAAGAACTGGGAAAGCGCGGCATGCCAACAGCTAGCATAAGCGCTGCCACATCGCGCAATGATAGATACAGTATATTCCGAGCTACGGAAGCTTGTACCATAGCATTGTTGCATATTAACGTAGTATCGGAAGGTATCGACTTAAAGTTACGTCGTTTAGTCGACATGGCACCGACGTTAAGTCCAGTGAAATGGGTACAACATCTAGGACGCATAACTCGTCCGACAGATATTCCGCCTGAGTATATAGGTACAAATCGGAATCTACTGAGACACGCCTACATATTAGAAGGAGTACTCCCGCCTTCAGTAATGCTAGAGGCTCAAGTAGCATTTCCACAATCCGAACGTGCTGGAATAGCAAGGGTTCTTGGGCTTGAAGCTTTGGGTAGATTCAAACCCGCAGTAGTTAAACTTATATCAGGACTAACAGCCCATATATACGCCATAAGTGTTCCAGTAGACCAATTAGTAGTAGAATATTGCGTTTTAGTCCACCCTGCACGAGAAGCTATATGGGCGTCTAAAATCAATGCTACTAACGAAGATGGAACACGCGCTTGGGGTAGCTGGCGAAAGTGTACTCCGCCATCTGACGTAACTGGTTTCGGTAGCGTAGCCCCAAAAGCACTTAGTGAAAAACAAATGAACTGGTGGGCTAGAAGCGCAACGAGGTACGGATTAGATACGTCTCAAGAAGTTACACGTAAGAATTTCCAAGCATTACCTGTACTAGCAGACCTAGGAATAAAGCTATAAGGGGACCCCATGAGGAATAAATGTATAGATGTATGGATGGGATACACCAAAATCGAGATTGACGCAAGCTATGTGCCGAGGGCTGGGGATGTGATTGTGCAGAGAAACAACGGTACGACGTGGGTGATAACTAGCATTGACGGACAGTTTGAATACCGTATCGAC
>Ga0105050_10006342_pt1 | contig 14731 bp, 13 predicted proteins | sample FRY01_FD_78088 | JGI IMG/M metagenome (GOLD analysis project Ga0105050, IMG submission 78088) | Freshwater microbial communities from Lake Fryxell liftoff mats and glacier meltwater in Antarctica - FRY-01 | ecosystem: Environmental > Aquatic > Freshwater > Ice > Glacier meltwater ... | reverse complement strand
TATTGACAGTTAAGAACATATAAGTTAATTCTAAATTTCTTAAATGAATATGATGTAATACAGCAGAATGGTAAGTTGGTTATATTAGATAGATTAGAAGAAGTATTTCATATATTAAATAGAAAAATGCCAGAGGAAATTAACTTAAGGAATTATGAGGTTTATTAAATTATACGAATCATTCGAAGAAGATAAGTATGAACAGATTAAAGATATATTTATTAATATTAGAGATTGTGAATTAAAAGTCTCTAACGTTTTTGCTGGGATATCTTTATCTATAGGTAATAAGAAAATAGTTACTGATTATAATAAATTTGGAAATTCTGGTAATATTAGAAGTCTATCAGTTAGATTAGTACCAGTAGTTCTACATAATTTTTATATTGATGATAATTTATTTGATGAATTAAGATCTTCAATAGGACATTTAGAATCAGAGTTAGAATTAGAATTAAATAATATTTATTTAAGAACACCTAGTGGTATTTGGTTTAATAGCGTAGATTCTATGGAGGATTATATTAAAAAATTGCCAGAAAAAGAAAAGAGAATAATTCTTAAATTGGTGGCTTATCTAGATATTGTATTTGATATTGGACTCAATAATGATTTATTTTAACTTTAAATAACTAATATATAATAAATGAATTATATAAAAACATTTGAACTTTATACTGGTCATAAAAGGCCAGAGTCTCTTACTTATATAAAGAAGCCCGTTGAGATAAGGATCGATGTAGAAGCAGTATCACATGCAATAGATAGAAAACATAGACATGGAGTTGATGATAATATGAGATCTATAATAAGTAATGATGAAATAATAGAAAATATTGAAAATTCTATTGAAGAGATTACAATTGCTTTAATGCAGGATCAATTTAATATTTACCAAGATAGAGATAATTACCCTACACACGGTGTAAAAGAAGGTGAACCAAATAGATTTATCATACGTAATAAAGAAACTGATCTAAACATTGTTTGTGAATTAAAAGCAGGTGATAATGAATTTACATTAACTGTTATTACAGTTATGAAAAAGAAAGATTTTAGAGAATATAGAGGGCAATTTGTTATTGAGATATGAAATACTTAAATCTATTTAAAATATTTGAAAAGGGTGATATAACATTCAATTGTGAATCATGTTCAATGGCAAGACCTAATTATTATCTATCGCCAAAACCATATACTTGTGATTCTTGTTTTGAAGATGAATCAGAATGTGAATACTGTTCTTGTAAAAAGAGTTGGTGTACTAGCTGTGAAATGTTTAGTAGAAATTGCTGTGAAGAATATGGTACTTGTCAGTGTAGTTAATTGAAATATAGCTTCATATATTTCTCTTCATTTGAATATTTTCTAACTGAAAGTTCTAAAATTAATTTTAAACCTTCATCTATAATAATATCAGGAGATAATTTCTTATTATCTAATAGCGCAAGTGCTATTTTAGCATCAAAGATGTTCTTTATATTGTTGACAAGTTTAATTTGTTTACTTAAACTTAAACCCTTTAAATTTGAAGTACTCTTAGGAAAAACTTCTATTAATTTTTTTATATATGTTATATCTTCATTATTTGGTATACAATCTATATAACTGTCATAAGAATATATTGGACCAAGGTTTAGCCAAATATGATATGATAATTCATCAGATCTTTCGATGTTTCTTTTGAAAAATAGAAAATCATTACAGTTATTTATATTATTATCTTTTATATTATACGAAACTGAACCAATTGATTTTAGTGAGTATAGGAAGTTCGAATTAATATCATCTTTTTCATTAATTTCATTAATAATTAAATATTTTTCTAAAATATTCTTATATTTCTCATATAATAGATAATACTTATTACCAAAGCAGGCAGTGGTAATACCATAAAGTGAAGAGCTTAAACAATCTCTACATATAATTAATTCATCATAATCTAATTTTGCATTTAATTCATCCTGTTTTTTTAAAAGTCTTATTGATGTATGTGCAGGCGTAGATAGGTTACTAACTTTAAGATTACCACTTTCTATAAATTCAGCAAATTCTTTTGTCCAAAAGAATTTTTTTGTTGCTATATCATAACCAATCTGTGTACAGTTTATATCAAATGACTTTATTATCATTTCAATGCTATTATTTTTTGTGTTATAATAAACATTATTTAATAATCCTTCTTTATTTGTAGATACTATTAGATAATAATCACTAGTTAAAGTACTATTAATATGTCTATAGTCTAATTTCTCATCATTTGGATAAAAATAATTTGAAAAATTACCAACAGTTTGTGTTATATGAAATATATCAATATCATTGATAATAGATTTATTTCCTGAGAATTTATCCCATATTAAGCTACCAAGCGCACCGCCTGCTAATATACCACTACTTGGTATATCACATAATTTACTAATCTGATCAACTGCCTCATATGCAGCGCCTTCAATATCAAGTTCCATATTATATTTTCTCTTTTAAACCATAGATAATTACTATATTCTAATATATAGATTAAACTGCTATTATTAAATGAAGATACCTGGTAAAAGACCAATTCAAACAATCATTAAAAAGCTACCACAAGATTTAAACTCCTTAAATATAGGGAATTTTTCCGAATTATTAAATAATAATTCAACAGAAAATATTGTTTCATTAGACACAAATGAATTATTGTATAAGAAAAGTAGTAAAAGTTTTTCAATAAAGTTTCTAAATTATATTGAACCTTATTTAATTAAAGGTCAAAGATATACATTATTTTATACTCAAGTTGAGACTAATTTGAAAATAGGTGATAGAATATTTCTAGTTGGTGGTAATTATGACTCTGATTTAATTATCAAGAATAATAAGTTCAATAAGAAAAGTGATGGTTATATTGTTCAATATGTAGATAAAACTAAGGTAGTTTTAGATATTGAATATACTGGTGTTCTTCCTTGGTTTGAGAAGAGTATTGATAATTTTATAAAGATTTATGTTGCATCTTCACAAGATGAGTTTAATTATTTTATACAGAATGTTTCAACTGAAACTAGTTCAATTACTAATAGATTTTCTTATAGTGGTACCTATTCTAATAATAACATACTTTATATAAATGGAACATTTTCATTAGTTGGTGATTATGGTATAATTGGATTTACCAACTCTGGATCATACTCAATGACATACTCAAACTCATTTTTAATATTAAACGGAACTATCTCTGGATATTTAGAGGATATAACGTATGATATTCTAAATGGTACTTATTCTACATATACAAATAATAATAATAATAATATAAAGATTATAAATAATGATTTTGATATATCAACAAATAAATTTAAAACAGACTATATCTACTATTTTGAGTTAAATGAATCTAAATGGCTAGTTGATAGAACACACATGCAACCTTTTATATCAGAGCAAAATTTTAGAAATGGTGTTTTTTCTAAAGGAGAATTTAATCAAGGTCTATTTGGAACACACCAAGAGTGTATTAATTACTCAGGTAAGGAAATTAATTTTTCTTTAGGTAGTGTATTAAATACTATCTGGCACTCCGGTAATATTGGTAGTGGTTATGTAAACGAAAAGTCATATTTTACATCATTTGATGAATTTGGATTGCCTTCTACAAAGGAGAATTCAAAGAATAATTCTGGACTTGGATATAATTTTATCTATGATTCTTTTATTTATAATTCTATAATTGAAAATGGGACGTTTGAAAATAATAATATAGGATCGTTCTCTAACAACTTAATATTAGAAGATTATTTATTAAATAATCCTAGTACATATTCTGTTACAATTAAAGGTGGTAATTACATAAATAATATAATAGATAATTCAAATATTTCTAAATCATCAATATCAACATCATTAGTTAAAAATTCTAATTGTCTAGATATAAAATCAGGAAATTCTCAATTTGAGAGAGTTGTTTATGAGAAGTCTAAATACTCTACTAATAAGTCTATAAAAATTAGAAGCTATGATGAAGTTTTCATAAATTGGTATGATGGACAAGATTTAAAATTATATAAAATGTATAAATTTTATATTGATGATAAATCATTTAATAGAATAAAATATTTTAGAAATTTTTATATAGATGGTTTGAAGATAAATAAGCCAGATATTGGATTAATAAACTTTTTTGATGATAAATATACACTAGACTCCTACCAATCAAGTTATGACGAAATAACTGGTAAAAAAAATAGGAAAAATATTATTCAATTATCTACAATTGAAGAAAATAGACATATAGTAGATGGTATATCAAATCAAATAATTAATAATAATAATTATGGATATGCATCAATTGATATAATTATAGATGATTATGAAGATTTTAATAATAAAACTATTCAAATTCCACTAGATATTTATACATTTGATTTCTCTGATTTGGTATGGGGACCATCTTATTCATTTTCTTTTTATACTCCTGAAGTTCACTTGATATCGGGTGTTACATCAAGTGAGTCTTTATATTCTGAATTAATTTCACCTTCTGGTGCATTTTCAGCAAATTGGCCACCACCTGGCGCCTGGACATATAGTTCTAATATTTTTACTGTGTCTAGTACATATTCTTATGTTGGTTCTCTAGCACCTATAATAGATTTTAATGATACATCATCAGTGCCTTTTATAATTGCGAGTCAGTCTTTTGGATTAATAATATCAGAGGTTGGTAATTTAATTGATATAACTAATGCATATATTTTAGATTCTGACTTTAAAAGTGGTTTATTTAAATCATCAGATTGGATTAGTGGTAATTATATTGGCTACAATAGAGATAATTCTTTTAGAACAAGTAATGATTATTATCAATCAACACTTAATATAAATTATGAATTAGAAATAAGCACATTTAATGAGGGTAGAAAGCCAGTAATTAAAACTGGTGATATTATATTTGTTAATGGCTTATATACAGATACTTCTTTGATAGGTGGTAATAATTTAGTTAAGTTATATGATACGTATAAAGTGAACAATATTTCATCATCATTAAATAGAGTTTATTATTTGAATGATTTTATAAATGGCACTAGTTCTGTATTATATGATATAACACAATACTCTGCACAATCTGTATTAACAACAAAAAATGCTGAAAATGCTTATAATTATATACATAGTGTTAAATTTGATAATTCAAATATAAAATCAGGTATATTTATAAGAACATATTTTTCAAACTGTAATATTGACAATATTTTATTTGATAAATTTGATAAAGATCCAAAGAATTTTGTGAATTGGAGAACTTTATTATTATCTGATATATTATTTGCAGATAATAATAATAATATAAACTCTGGATTAATAAATAATTCATCATTTGTTTCTGGCAGTGATGTTTGGAATAATGGAATTTTTAATAACTCTATTTGGAATACTGAACAATTTACTTGGTCTTATAGTCCAACGGAATCGAATACCTCTACGACAAATTTAAACAAATTTAAAGGTGGTATTTTTAGAGAATCTAGATGGGTAAATGGAAATTTTGAAAACGGTACTTTTTATAAAAATAATTCTAATCAAGTATTTACAACATCAGTTTATTCAGATTATACAGATGCTTATTATAGAAGAAGAGATATAAATTCAGAGGGTAAAACAAGATATTCTTGGATAAATGGTATTTTTGAAAATGGTAACTTTGAGCAAAGTAATTTTGAAGATGGGTTATTTGAAAATGGTGAGTTTTATAATTCAACTTTTTTAGATGGTATAGCTACTGGTGGTAATTTTGGAAAGAGAAATATCAAATTTCCATTAACCAGAGTTGCTAGTGGAACATTCAGCGGTGTTAATGTAATATCTGCTGAATTTAGAGCTGAGAATCCAATAGGAAGTCTATCAGATATAATTGAAATAAATTGGTTAAGTGGTGTTTTTAATAATGGATTATTTGGTGTTAAAGTAGATTCAGCATCTTATTCAACTAGTGAATTAAATTATTCATTTAATTCTAATTGGCATGATGGTATATTTAATAATGGACAGTTCACTGATATTGCTTCTTGGAAAGGTGGTAAATTCTTTGGTGGTAAATTTGATTCTTATTATGGTTATCCATTTATAACATCTGAGGATTATCCATTATCTGCATCTAGTAGTTTTGCATGGCAAGATGGTGAGTTTAATGGCGGTGAATTTGGTAATGCCTCAACAGGAACAAATTCAACTTGGTACACAGGTGAGTTTAATGGTGGTTTATTTAGAGCTAGATATTGGAATGATGGTATTTTTACAAGAGGTATATTTATAGGTTCTGGTACAAGCTCAACAACACTATCTAACATACCATATTATGTATCAGACTTCTCTGATGAATACTTTGGACTATGGAACAATGGAATTGTTAGTGAGAATAAAGATGAATTCATAGGTTCTAAAAAAATATTCACAAAAATAGAAAGAGAGTTTAATAAAAAGAAAAGATATAAAAGTGTTGATATTAGCAATACTCTATGGAGAAATGGAACATTTTCACATAGTGATGCTATTATGCATAATTCTGTATGGCTTGGTGGGGTGTTTAAAAAAGGTAAATTTAATAAATCTTCATTTAATCCATATGTTAATTACTTAGTTAATGGTGAATTTAAACTAAATATAGATCAAACACTTAATAATGGTTCATTGGATTATTGGGATAAAGAATATTCTGATACTTCAGGTGGTTTACTAATGCAGCTATCTGAAGTATCTGGTAACTTTTCTAAAAAAATAATTTTTTCAGGCACATCAAGTATAAGTAAAATAAATCAAACATCTGGATTAATTGTAGGTGATACTTATAAACTGAGAATAACAGTTAATGAAAATATTAATAATGAAATAAGATTTGGTAGTTTTATAAATGCCTTCGAAAATAGAAATTTTAATACTTTAGATAATTGGATAATTGCTGCAACTTCACAATCTTTAGGTGTTGTACCAACAATTAATATTGCTACCGGTTCACCAGGTTATGTTTATTATAGTGATACAACAACTGATGGTACTGGTTATGTAATTTATCCAAATATACTTGAAGTTGGTAAAGACTATGATATTAAATTTTATACATTTGATGTTAATAATATGGGTTCGCCTCAAATTGGATCTTGTGATTCATCACAAGTTCTAATAGAAAATGGTGTTTTATTATCAGCATTTTTATATGGTACTAATCTAATATATTCATCTCCTGCGTTATCTGCACCAGGTGGATATTTTGAGTCTTCTAGAACTATAACTGCACAATATAAAGATTTTGTTTTAAATTGGAATACAAACATTGTAGGCGCTAGTTTCTCTATAAATGGATTTATAATAACTTCAAATAATATTATTACAAATTCAGATTTTACTGATAAGACAACATACAATTATACATTTAATGCAATTGGATCAAACTTTTCACTAGAATTTATACCAAAAACATTAATAACTACAACTGGTGCGCAATGGTTAGGATCAACATCATCTATAAGAAATATAGAGTTAGTTAAAGGAGATTCTGGATTTAATACAGATGCTAGTTGTTATTGGGAAAATGGTATTTTAGAAAACTCTGAATTCTATTTTTCTAAATGGGAAAATGGAAAATGGATATCTGGTACTGGTATGGGTATGATATGGAAGAATGGTGTTGCAGACTATATGAATGCTTATAATAATATATGGGAGGGTGGTGTTTGGAGAAATGGAAACTGGAATGGCGCACCCTTTACATATGAAAACATAGCATCAGATGCTTGCCTATATAGATATAATAATATGTCAATAAATTCTATCTCAACATCTTGGGATAGTTATATTGATGGAGTTGATATTGTTATAAATACAGGTACAAACTCATATTATGTGAATTGTACACCAAATACTGCATTGGATTATAGAGATTCAGAATTATCACCATATAATGGTGATAATTATGTAAATATAAATGGACTACCTTTTATTAAAGTTTCTGTACCAAGTATAAATATTGGTTCCAATTATAGAATAACACTTAATATAGGAACAGTCTCAATAGCTACATCAGAAGATATTTATTTATCAAATCCTTCTGGTTCAATACAATTTAGTCTTGGTAAACCAGGTTCTATTAATTCAAATTGGGGTCCTATTGCTGGGGTATTGGCAGGATCTATTTATCCAACATATACAACAATTGCAGACGGTGAAGCTAGTATTAGTGAATACTATAATATACTACAATTACTTAATCATGTTGGTTCTAATGATGTTGCTGGTCCTATATCAGGTACCTCTGCATATATAGCAATAACTGGTGGTACAATAATTGAGACATTAAAGGCGGATGATGATGGTGTATTATATATTTATATGAATTTATATGGTGTATATGAGTATTATATAGATTCAATAAGTATTGAAGAAGAAATATGTGAAGAAGTATCCGCAGTTAATCAAGGATTTGCTTCAGATATTTTAACAAATATATCTTTATATAGAAACTCTATTAATGACATTTCATACCAAGAAATATTTATTAATGATGCATTTACTGTGAGTGTGGACACAAATTTTATAATACCTGGGGTACCAAATATAACAATAGATACGATGACGTTTTCTCCCCCAAGTGGTAGCTCAAAATGGATATATTCTACTGATTATATTTACTCACCTGAATTTTATAACTGTAGTAGATGGGCTAATCTTATTTATATTAATAATACAAATTTCTATTCAGAAAGTATTAGTAATAGCTCTATACTTTGGGCAATTAATAATGATAATAGTGTAAATATATTTACACAATCTGGTACTTATGATATTAGTATTAGTTTACTATGTACCTATGGTCCTACATACTCATCTTTACACAACAGTAGGGATATAGACTTGAAAATGTTTATAGGTTATTCTGAAAATGTTATAGGAAATGGTGGATTTTTACATGAAGAATCTCTAACAATTAGAGTAGGTGGTATAGCTCCTTGTAGTTCAACTATTATTAGTGAATATTGGGGTCAATCATCAGTAATAACAAGAAATTTTACATTTGAACCAACTGGATTTGCAGATATAAATGCAAGTACAGCAAATAGTTTTAGATTTGGTGTTCAAATGCTTGGCTCATCAGACAATGGTACTAAGTTAATAATATCTAGATTAGATATTAAAAAAGTATCATCACAATATGATCCGATATATAATAATGCAACATATTCAATGATGTTAGAATCACCATCTTATAATGATACTTTAATTCTACCATCAGTTGATTATTTAGGCGGAGCTTCAAATGGAAATCTCATATCTATGAGATTTGGTAATGGTATATTTAGAAGTGGTACTGCAAGTTCCTATTCAAGTATTTGGGAAAATGGTGTTTGGAATGAGGGTATTAGGTATGATAAAAATATAGTTTGTTTCGACAATTTAGCTATATTTTCAGGAACAACTAAACCATTATCATACCCAGGATTAATTAGTAGGAAAGATGTCAAAATAGGAAATATAGCATCGTTTGATGATAGAAATTTAACAAAAATTATAACATCCTCAAATAATTGGATAATTGCAATATCTAAAACATTTGGATATATTGAATTTGAAAATCAAATAATTGATCAATTTAATTATGATTTAAATTATAGTTTTAAATTAGGTGATAAGGTATCAATATCTAATGTTATTTGTATTGATTTAAACGGTAAAAGAAAATTAATAAGAGATTATTTTACTATAATTGATATAAAGGATGATATTTTATACTTACAAGTTCCTATAAATTTCCCAATTAGAAGAATTGAAAAAGATTCCGAAGAACATTTAATATTTCTAAGTAAAAACATTTGGCTAAACGGTGCCTTCTTGAATGGCACATTTAAGGGAATTTGGACAAATGGTTTATTTAAAGGACGTCCTTATCTAACAAAAATGATAGACTCACATTGGATAGATGGTAAATTTGATGGTGGTAGATTCAGAGGGTTAACAATGTCCGTCTATAACTCTTTAATTGGATCTGATAATTCAAATAGTGAGATATATCCATCTAGTGTTATACAAAGATTTGATTTTTATGATAATAATATTGGATTTAGTGATTCTAAAACACTTGAGAACTATCTGAAGTATAATTCTTGGATGGAATTAAACTATTTTACATCATCTATGACTAACATATATAGAGATTCGATGTCATGGGATAATACTATACAAACGAATAAAGCGATTCTAAATTATAATGGATATCCTACTAAGGATGTACTATCTAGTATATCTACTTTAAAAAACTCATATGATGATATTAATAAAGATTATTCACTAGGTTGGAAGTTTACTGCATATGATGATTATATCGAAAATCCATTTTTTAATTATCCTATAAATTCAACGCAAAGTTTTGTAACTGGACTATTTGATAATAGTGTTATTGGTTTAACAGAATCATACGAAATGGGTGCGACATATTCTATTCCTGGTCTATATCAATTTACTAAACTAAATAAATGGAGAACTAGTACATTAATTCCTGATACATATACTGGTATTTCATTTGCACCATTTCTATCCGCAAATACTTCGGTGAATAATATTGATAAATTGACTATTAATTCTGTAACTCAAAGTAGTAGACCTATTCTATTGGAGAATGATACAACTAAAACTATACCTAAATTTAGATATTCTATTATTGAATTTGAAATGAATCATAGTCCTGTTAATAATTCATTTAAATATCCATATTTATTAAATGAGCCTCAGGCGAATTTATTCACAACTGATGATCTTGTATCTTATATATCAGCAGTTCCTGATATTATCGGACATAATCAAACATCTGAAATAGTTAAGAGAGAATATTTCTATAATAAACCATCATTACAAATGGTATTTGCACAAACATTATATTTCTATGATATAATTAATGGTGATGAATTCTTTGGAGAACTAGCATTTACTGGATCAAATCCAGGATTAGCCGTAGGTGATATTATATACATATCTAAACGAGATTCATCTAAAAATTCAAAAATAAATGGATTTAAAGAAATTATAGATTTTGTATACAGTCCAAATTGGGGATATCTTGCAAAAATTGAGCTATCAACACCTTATGAGTCAACAATAACAGGTACTGATGGTGGTATAGTTTTCTTATTGAAACCTTATAATAACGATTTTAAATACATTAAAATGTACGAAGTTGATTCTGTACCATTTTTCTATTATGGTGGTGAGGATAGGGTTAATAAGTCTATACAAGCTCCATACTCAGCAATTGCACCAGTCATAGATTATTCAGATTCCGAATTCTCATTAATAGATAGTATTAATATAACTGAAACTATATTTGAAACATCTACAACTCCAATAGTATTAACTTCGGGTGGTGTCTCAATTAGAGATAATATTATATTATATTCGTAAGTTGGTGGTAAGAATGATGGCTCACTTGTTATTGTAGGAAATAGTGGTGGTAAAGGATCACCTTTAGTGGCGACCATACCGCTGAGTAGAGGTTAATCTTTATTTTTTATTAAAACTATCTTTACCTAATTTTGTAGGAAACCAAATTTCTTCACCGCGCTCATTATCGATATTATCGATAAGTCCTTTACTCTTTAGTGAGCTTAGAACACAAATCGTTATTGCCATGTTAATAGCATTTATAATCTCGAATTCATCTAAAATAACATCTGATGTTTTAATCCATTTATCAAAGGATATCTCAGATATTGATTCTATTAAGTTATTTGTTAACTCAACAGGATCCAGTCCTTCTTCGGTAGCACAATCTTTACCAATTAAGTTCGCTACTCTTTCTGAATATTCTCTAATTATATCTGGATACATCACAAGGGTTTTAGCTAAATAATATACTATCAATTTTTTTAGTAAGACATTCGTCCTTTGTAAAAGGACCATCCTTATTTAATCTTTTTAACATAATTGTATTGCTCGAAGTTGATACCATGTCCCAATATGTCTTTTTTTCTAACTTTTTTCTAAGTCGATTTATCTTGAACCATTGTGCAAAGTTTATCTGTGAATGGATAACTGATTTACAATCGTAACTCCATTCTTTTCTAAGAATATATATAAGTATTTTTAATTCGAGCTTATTCTTAACCCAAATAAACAAAGGTGCATCTATATCCATTTTTATTCATTTTTATTAATCTAAAGTTTTTTCAATTTTTATAAAACTTGGTACAATATCATCAAATGCATAACCCCTTAATATATTTTTAAAGCCTCTATATTCTTCCTTGTTTCCAGAATTGAAAGATAACCTATTTGCCCACCAATAATATTTAAATCCCTCTTTTAAGGAAAATTCTCTCCAATTCTTAGTATTAAATGATATTAATCTACAATTTATATTTCTACAGTCACAATCTATACAAACTCTTATTGGACTCTTATCAACAACTGAAACTTGAATCCAAGGTGCAGTAATCTTTATACCTGCAACGGTATCTATATTTAACTCATTTGTAAATATATTACGAGTAAATCCAAATTCAGTAATAGTAAGTTTATGGATAAAGAATATCCAAAATATAACCACTATAAATACTGAAATAAAAAATAAGTGTATTCTATTATTTTTTAGTAAGCGTGTCAATGTTTGTTTCAAAAAGGACAGAATCTTTACTAGAATCTTGAATAAAATCTTCATTTTTAAGTTCTTTTGTAATTTTTAGAAAAGGATAAGATTTATTAGATGGATCATATGCATATGACATCATAATTTGCTCTAGTAAGATACCATCATAATTTTGTCTACCATGCCAAGATATTAATGTTTTAAATCCTTTAGGGTTAAATTCTACTAGTTTACAGTTTAATACTCTAGAGTTTGCATTAATACAAACTTGCATAGGTCGCATATCAATTGTATGAATTCTTTCTAAAATAGGCCATGCAAATATATATCCTTGCTTTGGCGAGCCATCAAAATTTAAAATCTCATTGATCTCACCAGAGACAGCATCAAATCTATACCCATATTCAGTATTATCAATAAATGTGAAAAACATCATCCTAAATAATAAACTTAGGAATAATATAGCTATTAGTGTAGAGCCTGTGTATATTAGATTTTTTTGCATTCTTGTCATTTCTTTCATTATTAGAATTTTTGTTTAGTTTTTCCGTGTATAGTTGGTACACCATCATCATTTAATGATACAAATACCATTTTATCAATAGTTACAATTATTTTACTAGTATCTTTATTTCTAACACTTACACTCAATGTTAATGATGTTTTACCATAAGAAATTGGTTCTACACCAATCTCTATAACATCGCCCTGTACGGCAGGAGAAATAAAGTTTATCTCAGATATTAGTTTTGTAACAACATTTTTTGTTTCTAATTGACACATGGCGTAAATAGCCGCCTCTTCATCAATAAACTTTAGTAGTTGTCCACCAAACAGAGTACCTCTCGGATTTAAGTCCTCAGGTTTTATAAGTTTTCTAGTATAGAATATCATATATTAATTATCGTTAATAATGAGTGTTTTAATATAATCAGAAAAGGTTTCATTAATGCAACAGAACGGTAAGGTAGCTATATTAGCTGTTGCAGTTAATTCAGAGTCATTTACATATACTGATGTTATATCAACGTCTAAACTTAATAAATTGTAAGTTTCAATTGAAGGTGTATCTCTATCACCCTTTTCAACTAAAAGTTCTGCTGTTGCATATGTGTCAAAATTTACAGCAACATCGTCACCATGTATATTAAATGAGACTAATTGATCTTTAATAGAAATGATACCATCATTAAAATTATCATATAGTTCAGATAATTTGAGAAAATTACTATCAACTGTATTAACGAGCAATGATTTGCAGATTATATTAGTTAGTTTCATAATGTAAATATACGAAAAATTTAGTTCAAATTAAAATAATATTATTACAATAATCGCAAGTACGAAAATTAAGAATGTCCATTTACCAATTCTATTCAGTTGGTAGATCATTTCAGAATTGTCACAAACCCTCTCATAACTTTGTCCAGTTAATTTTCCATAGAGCCAAGTTAGTGGTACAAAAGATGCACCAATTATACTGAAGGCTATTAATAAACTTGTTGATAATAATAATAATCCAATTAAAACTAATCCTAGTAATATACCAATGGTTCTTAACATAACACATAGTTTTTATTTAGACAAATATAGCAAAAATTATTGGATAAAATAATTTTTTTATATTTTAACTTTACCATAATTTCTTTTTCCAGCTTTTACTATATCGCCCTCTTCTAGTTGGTAACTTAAATCGATTTTTGACTGTTGACCCTTCTGGGATAATAGTAAATAGTTTATTGTTTATTTCTTCATATATTCTAAAATATTGATCGAATGGTTTAACTTTAAAAGACATAAATAGTAATTATTTTTTATTCTGTAATACGCTCAAATGTTATTGTTCAATATTTAAAGTCACTCAAGAGTTCTTAAGTATAAACCCTTCATAAGTCTCAACAATTCTTTCTTTTCGTAATAATCCCTTCCACTTCTTATCTAAGAATAGTAATTTAGCTTTATCAATTTTGCAATTGTTTTTAGAAACATTTCCTTCATTAAATAGATGAATCATCTCATCCATACTTAATGTCTTATACTTCTTATCGAAGTTAGGATCAGGATGTGACCAACCAAACTTAATTAACCAATTCAAAATAGCTTCTTTACTAATATCCGCAT
>Ga0105050_10006339_pt1 | contig 14736 bp, 7 predicted proteins | sample FRY01_FD_78088 | JGI IMG/M metagenome (GOLD analysis project Ga0105050, IMG submission 78088) | Freshwater microbial communities from Lake Fryxell liftoff mats and glacier meltwater in Antarctica - FRY-01 | ecosystem: Environmental > Aquatic > Freshwater > Ice > Glacier meltwater ... | reverse complement strand
TTCTAAGTCGGAAATCCGTTTAGGGCTCAGGACTGGAACTCTAGATGACCGACCAAACACCCCAATTCGCTTTGCCGCGTTATGTTTGGAAGCTTGGATTGGATTTCTCAACAAATTCACACTGCTGCAAGTGATCCCGCAGCAGTTACCCGATCACCGGACACGTTTGGATGACTTGAATCGTTCACAACTTGGCAATAAAAAAACCTCGGCCTATCCACAATGGGCCAGGTCGAGGCTTCAAAATTTCAAACCGTTGGTGTGATCGCAACTAAGTTATCGACACTTTCTTGGCGTCGCAAAAGCAACGACAACCTATTCGGCGGTTACCAAGGACTTCTTACGCTCTTCCATGATTTCCACTTGGATGTTGCCTGGAACCTGGCGATAGCCTTTTAGTTCCATAGTGAACGTTCCCTGACCTTGAGTCATCGAACGAAGGTCCGTTGCGTAACCGAACGTTTCGCTTAGCGGCACTTCTGAAATGATCACGCAAGTTCCATCAGCCTGAGTGTCGGTCGATTCGATCATTCCACGGCGACGAGTCAAGTCACCCACCACGGTACCTTGGAATTGGTCAGGGATTTCGATTTCGATCAACATCACAGGTTCCAACAACACAGGGTTTGTCTTTGGCATGTATTCACGGAAAGTCGTACGTGCACAAGTTTGGAAAGCCATTTCCGAACTGTCCACATCGTGATACGAACCGTCTTTCAAATGGACCTTCAATTTCACAACCGGATAAGCCGCCAACGTTCCCTTGCCAACGCACGACAAAAATCCTTTGTCAACCGCTGGAATGTACTGCTTTGGAATCCGGCCCGAAACGATCGAATCTTGGAAAACGTAATCGCCTTCGATATCATCGCCCAAGGGTTCAAGCGTGCCCACGATATGAGCAAACTGACCCGAACCACCGGTTTGTTTCCGGTGCTTGTAGTTGAAATCGACTGCGGTGGTTGGCTTTTCGCGGTAGCTAACTTTCGGAGGCCCCACGATCACGTCCACTTTGTATTCGCGACGAATTCGTTCCACGTAAACTTCCAGATGCAATTCACCCATGCCGGCAATAATCGTTTCCGAAGTTTCCTCGTCCGTAGTGACTCGGAACGTTGGATCTTCCTTGCGGAAACGCTGCAAAGCCGAACTTAGTTTATCAGCATTGGTACGATCTTTTGGTTCAATCGCAATCTTGATAACCGGTTCAGGCACGAACATGCTCTCTAGCGTGCACATTTGGTTCTCACCCGCATAGGTGTCACCCGATGCCGAATCGATCCCCATGATTGCAACGATGTCACCCGCTTCGGCGCTATCGATTTCTTCGCGACGATCCGAGTGCATCCGGACCAGACGACTGTAACGCTCTTTACGTTGAGTACGTTGATTGAAGTAGGTTTCACCCTTCTTGATCACGCCTTGGTAAATTCGCATAAACGTCAACTGACCAAACGGATCTTCGACAATCTTGAACGCCATGCCGACGAACGGTTTCGTCGCATCAGGAACCAGTTCAAACTTCTCTTCCAAATCGTGCCAACTGCTGGCATAAATTTCCCGCTCAAGCGGAGAAGGCAAGTAGGCGTTGACCGCATCCAACAACAATTGAACACCCTTGTTCTTGTATGCCGAACCGATGAAAACCGGAGTCGCTTGCAACGACAACAAGGCCTTCTTGGTGACTTCGTGGATCTGAGTTTCGGTCGGTTCTTCGCCACCGAACAACATTTCCATCATTTCGTCACTGTACATCGACAAGCTTTCCAGCATCTTCTGACGATACTCGGTCGCTTTATCAAGATGTTGAGCTGGAATTTCTTCTTCGCGGACCTTCTCGCCTTTGTCGCCATCAAAGAAGTATGCCTTCATTTTGACCAAGTCGATACAGCCTTCAAACGTTTCACCCGCACCCATTGGGATCTGCATCATGATCGCATCGGCACCCAACTTGTCACGCATTTGCTGCACGACTTTGTAAGGGTCTGCACCGGTCCGGTCCATCTTGTTAACGAAACCCAAACGAGGCACTCGGTAACGCTTCATCTGACGGTCAACGGTAAACGATTGAGCCTGAACGCCACCCACGGAGCAAAGCACCAAGACCGCACCGTCCAACACGCGAAGCGAACGTTCCACTTCCACTGTAAAGTCAACGTGGCCAGGGGTATCGATCAGATTGATTTTGTTACCCTTCCATTCCAAACTGGTCGCAGCACTGGTGATTGTGATGCCGCGTTCTTTCTCCAGTTCCATGTGATCCATCACCGCGCCATCGCCACCGCCCTTCACTTCTTCCATTTTGTGAATTCGACCCGCGTAGAATAAAATTCGTTCGCTAAGGGTGGTTTTACCCGAGTCAATGTGGGCGGAAATACCGATGTTTCTTACTTTTGTCAGATCCATAAATCACCTGTGAAAAAATATAGCCATTGCTGGCCAACGACTATCGATGATCGCCAAAAAGCAACCACCGTTGGAAGGTTGTTCAATTTATTGCTTGTCGCGGAAACACGTCCGCACAGATATCCATCAACACAAGTCAGATCATTGCCCATTGGTCAACAAATCTGGCTGCGAAATTTTAAAGTTTGCCTTACCAAGCCCAGAAGGCTTGATACGATTCGTTCCATAATTTCAGACTGATTACGGTTTGGAATCCATGACTGCACCGGAAGTTTATTCAGCCAAGCCGAGTACCAGCACGATGTTGACCCTAGAACCTGGGCGAAGAGAAGGCAAAACCTAATTTGGATTTAACTTACATTCACACCATCGAGTCAAGTCGATACCGGTTGCGAAACCCTAATCGCTACGCTGCAAAATCTACGTTTCTAAACATTTCTGCCTGGAAACCGCTTTGTCTTGCAACCGACTAGGGTCTGACCAATAAACGCACTCGAACTGCCCGTATGAAGTTCATTAAAGTTTTGCCGTTAAAGAAACTTGTTTTCAAAATTGCCCTCAGGCCCCTCTGCCCAAAAGCCTGATCGTATGCAGCCTGATGGTTTGGTTACACCAATCTTGGCGGCTCTGAATAGGCCAAAACCCATCCAGTCCCGACACGCTACCGGCGGTATTCCACCACCAGATCAAGGCGCAATCTGGCCACAGATATTCACATAATATGCCTTTCCCGTATTATTTCAAGGCCAAATTGACTCAACCTTCGCCAACTCCTGGTCCCAAAGCCCCGTTTCCCAGCCACAACCGATCCAAAATCAGACTTCCGGCCTTTTTATTTGGGGTCCTGGGTCCGGTGGCGTAAGCCACCGGACCCAGGATGTTTCGCCCTCCGGGCTGTGTTGTGGGATCCGGGCTGTGTTTTGGGATCCGCCGCTCCTGGTGGCTTACGCTACCTGGGAACCAAGCGTCCTATCAATAAAAAACACCGCCCAGAAATCTGGGCGGTGTTGGACATTCTTCAACGGATTCATCGTAAGTGGCTGCTAATCCAAGTAGCGTTTCAACAAAACGGCCTTGTCCACATTCAGATTCTCGCCTGGTACGAAGCCGACTGGAATCGAACGATCAAAGATGTAAAAAGCACGATCCCGCTTAACTTTACCGTTGTCAATTCCGTACTCCTGACCAATACAAGACTTCCACACCACGTTGCCACTATATGACACGTCTCCATAAAATGCGTCAGGATTATCGGGGACGGGAACCGCAATCTCTTCCAATTCAAAGTAGCCAACGGTTACCCAAATCGCGAACACGCTGGAACGTTGAGTCGTGGTGTTGGCCATTCGCTGGCGTTTTTGGTTCCGGAAATATTCATTCTTGTCCGTGTTGTATGCCGGCGCAGCGTTCTGGTAATCGAACATCGGTGCGCTCATCGTCGTCATCGGACGCCACAACGAGTTTTCCCGATCATAAGCCGGTAAGCGATAGGGAGGAATCGTTGCCACTTCGTTTTGACGAAACGGCGTGCTGCGGATCGGCAACGGAGTCATAAAATTACGAGTCGCGGTGTTGAAATCGGTGAATTGTGTATTCATCAAATAGGCCGACCCCGTACCACCCATCAACGCGGTCCAGGTCTGTTCCCAATTGACTGTGTTTACGTTGATCTTTCCTGGAATCCGACGTTTGCTGACGTAATTGAACGGAGCATTAAACTTAGGTCCATCACCAAACGACCCGCCCGGTCCGGTAGTGTCCGCACCAAAACCACCATTCGACTTGGCAAACGGACTTAGATAAATTTCAGTCCCCACAAACGGAGAAGGCACCGTCGTGAATTCAAAAATTCTAGCCAGCGATCGCACACCAGCAGTCTCACCGAAAAAGTTCAGCAAATAACCAGGTAGCGGAGCCGCTGTCGTGCCAACCGGCGGAAACGCCGTTAGATTGACAATGTTCGAATTGGACAGGAACGCATCGTCACCGTAGTGATCGTAGCGGGTTGGGTCTGTCCAAATCACATGTTCCAACATCAGGCCAGTGGACTGAAACGGGACCGAAGCTAATTCAAACTGACTGATCAATGGCCGGTTGGCAAATCGCAACCAAGGTACTGCCTGGGTTGCCACAGTGGGATCGGCATACGGCTGGTTAACCTCTCCAAAGGAAAACTGTGCCGGATTGAGGTAATTGAAGTTGGTTCCATCATACTTGGTTCCATCATTCTGGGTCAACGTCAGCGGGAAGGTGCCGTCGTCGGTTCCTGGAATGGGCTTCATGTCCCAGTTACCATTGACGGTCCGAAGCCATACGTTCTTCTGAGCCACTCCGGCTACGATTGTGGAACCAACCGCCGCTGTGTCGTAAGCCATTTGCGAAGCAGCTCCAAATCGGCCGCGTTGATTGGCGGTCCTCATTGGCAAACGTTGAGTGATATTCGAATCCTCGCCCATGCCACCGTAGGCGTTCAGGCCGACGCCTAAATCATCCAACGTTAAGTAAGGATTGTACTCGGGATGGAATGGTTGTTCGGGATTGGCTAAGCGTTGCAAAACGACGTGGCGATGCGTCGGGTTGTTGGCATCACTTGGATCCGAAATCGCACCAAATCGCCGGATATCCATGTCCACGCCATCGTAGAAACAGTTGGCGTAAGCGGCTTGGTACAGAAACCCATCTTCTTCGGGAACCGCTGGGTCGCCGGCCGAATCGTTCAAGTTATAACCGACGATCGGTTCAGACAGCGAAAAGTTGCGATAGACATTAGGATTGGTTGGATCAGCACGATCCAAAGGTATCCCGATCGTGTTGGGAACCAAAAACATCTTCGAAGCATCGTTTCGGTCATACAGACCCACCTGGATTGGCAAGCCTGGATTCAAACGAACCGCAGGTCGTTCAAACGAATCCACCGTTGGATCGTAAGTGTCATCTGCAACCGCCAAAGGAATCCGACCAAAAATTGTCGTGTTTAACGTCGATGCAAATTGATCATGCGGTCCCGCCGAACCTACCACCGCATGCTGCCCAGGCAACAATACAAAGTTATTCACATTGCTTGGGAAGTGCTGAACGCTGCCCTTGGCCAATTGAACTCGTAACGGACTGGTTGCCATATCGATCGAGTTGGCAGTGACGTAGGTATCGATATTGTTAAGTAAAACATTCGGGTTGACAAAGTAAACCGTTCGCTCGATGTCATTGACTCCCGTTTGAGCGAAACGGCGATTGCCTCCATTGACTTCCTGGTCTCGGAACAGAGCATCAAAATCTGAAATCAAGTAATCAGGATTCAAACCTCGATCTTCATCCCGAACAACCAACATGCGGTACGCGGGTTCACCCGCTGGCGTTACCTTGCGCAGGTCAACACCTTTGACTGTTGCCGACAGTGACGAATAAGTGTCACCTTGCTCCTGTTGATCAACGCTTGGTACCAAATTTGGATTGTACAGTTCAACAAATGCAGACGACGTCGGCATGTGTGTTTGGTCGGCATTGGTTCCCGATTGGATGCGGCTACGATGATCATGAAAAGCCATGCCTTCGGTCAGCAAAACGTCCGGCCGTTCCGCACCCCAAACCACGTATCGTTCGCGTCCGGTGGACGAATCCATCACATCGGTCACGTCGCCTTCAATTCCATTTTCAAGGAAGCCAGGGTTCCCGACTTCAGGACGAGTTCGCAACGCACCATCCACGTGCCAACCGTTAAACGGATTGATATCAAATTCAAACGGAGTGCTAATCGAATCCGCATCCTGAAAATCAACCACATTGATCACCCACTGGGCCAACGCAACCCGGCGACGAACCGCAGCAGGCGTCAAACTGGCGGTGGACGCCGACATATCAGGATCACTAATCATCAGCACGAGGGTGTAAAGTTGGCGAGCAAACGCCGCACGAGCCAAATACTGATCATTGTCGCCACTGGTCGAAGGCAGAAATCCGTCGTTGTCAAAATCCAAATCAATGACCGTACCCGCAATCGCGTCAACGGTTGTCGCACTCTGGCGACTGGTACTTTCCACCATACCACCGACTACCGGGTCACCATATTCGTCATTGATCGTGTCATTGGCTGGATCGTCATTGATACCGTTACCAAACTTGCGATGCAAATTAAACGGCAGCCCGGCCACAATGTCCGAACCCAACATCATCAAAACTTGCTGTTCCACCGCCGCTTCATAGTTAAGGGCACCAGCAGGTGTTAAAAACGCTCCGGCAGTTTGAAAACGACTGTTCGCATTGTAACTGGCATCGCCCAGGACATTGCCATTGACGATATTCCGACTGGCCAGCGTTCGACGCAACACACTGGCCAAGTTGCCAGGCAACGCTGGAACTTCGAAACTATGCGTGGTCATTTGACGACGCAAATTGTCGTTTGCCGTCGAAACCGTGGGATCAAAGCTACCTAAGAAACGTTCTAGCAAGGTCCGCTTGGGCGCGGTCGTGCGTTGACTCTTGGCATCCTCGCGACGCTTGATGTAGTCCGAATCGTAGCCACGCAACAAGGTTTCAAGATCAACCACCGAGAATGGGTGATCTTCCTCGGCAGCATTTGCCGCCAATGTCGCCAACGTGGGCGGTGACGTGGTGTAATTGTAGAAACGGTGCGGCGAACCATCTCGGAACAGGTCAAATTCGTAAGGTGAATCCACGATCTGAGTCAACAGACCCGCGGCAGGTGCCTTCTGAAAAAAGGGCAAAACCATTCCTGGATCTGGATTGGCTGGCAAAGTCGGATCGACCGATTGACCAACCGAACCCACCACAAACTGTCCCTGATAATCACTTGCGGTCCCGTAAAGGCCACCAGAAATGTTCGGCAGAATGTTGTCTAAGAAACCAAACCAACGGGCCGCATGCAAAGGATTGGTATAACCTGGTGCGTCCGGGAATGACAAGACGTTGGAAGTGTTGGTGCCGTACTTCAAAGTCAATGCCCAATTCAACCGACCGTTGGCAATCATCGACCCCAGTTTAACGTCGGCTGGACCGTAACCTTGACCGTAAGGAATTCCAATCCCCGACGGGGTACCGTTATTGCGAAGGTCGGCCAAAGAACCATGAGTATTCAAGTTCAACCGACCATCCATATCTTCAATCTTCACCGCAACCAACGGTTTCACTCGTCGGCCATTGGGCAGAAGAATCGGAGCCAAGCCCAGATCCATCCACATCGCATCGACTCGCCCATCACCGTCGGTGTCCACATCCAAACCAGGACTGGCAGGTAGACGTAAGTCCGAAAGTTCCATCGGATCGTTACCCAACAGGCCATGAATCAGATGACGCCAATGGTCTTGGCTTTGCGGGCTAAATCCGTTCTCGGCATAAAAATTTCGCAAGGCCAGAATCGGACGTGGGGTTGGAAACCGATTTTGGCTCGCATAACCGAATGCTGGATCGTAAAACCTTCCGTTGGGATTCGAACCGGTAAAGTTTGGATTCTCAACCGGACTTGGACGAAGCGCCCACGCGGCGACACTTCGCAAATGGTTGTAAGTCACCGCCGCTGGATCAATCGACTGGGCCGCGAATTGAGCGTAACGATGGAACGACGGAACCTGTCGCCGTTCTAGCGGCAGAGTGGTAGATCCCAACGCATCCGTTGAAAGGAACAGGTTTCGATTGCTACGAAACGGATACTCGATATCATCGCTGACCACATCGTACGGTTCATTGGACTCGGGTGCCTTGACAACAATTCCAGCTTCATTCTTGCCATCGATCCCATCAAACGGGCGACCATTGATCACAAACCTAGCTCCGCCCATCGATCCTAGCACACTTAGATTTTGACTCCATTGTTGGGATTCAGCCTGGGCCAAGACGTAAAAATGACATTCAACGTCTGTCGGCGCTGCGCTGTTGTTAAGTAAGAACTTGTACTCGACAATCGGCATCGTCACGCCAGACATCGGCCCATCGAGGAACGTAAACCAACGGCCCAAGAAATCTTCACGAGTGGCACTAAGCAAAGCCAACCTCCGAGCGTGGTCAATTCCAAGCAGTTGGCTAGTGCTCATCTTAATATCAAACACCTGACCCGATGCGTAACTCGCTTCGGCAGTGATACCGTTGACGCCATCACAGAATCCGCCGAAGGATCCCGAAGAATCCATGAACAGACCCAATTCTGGATCTTGCTTGATTCCAAAGGTTTCAATTCCATACTGATCGGCCAGAATCGACTGCCCGAACAACGGATGATTGCTGGCGGTGTCACGCACTAACATGTAGAAGACATCGTCCACGACATTGCGGACCTTCAATTGGGTCGTCCGCTCGCCTCGCAGCTTCAAGTCACTCGATCGCATGTACGACGAAGACATCGCCACGAACGTGGTCGCAAACAAAAAGAACACAACAATCAAGCTGATAACAAACAACAACGCGATCCCTCGGCGTCCATGGCCTAGCCGCTTCAGATTCGATCGTTGATGTTGTGGTGCACGCATCATGTTGGCTTCTCCAATACTCAAGTGGTCTTGCAACTCACCCGTTTTGTTTCTTTTCAATCTTCAATCAATTTTTCAACCAGGCAATGATCTTTGATCCAATCAACATTGAATCAAACCAATCCAGACCCGTTCATCTAGTCGCAACCGGGCAACCGTAATCTTATCAACCCCAATACAATTCACCGGTTAAGACTCACAGCTCCCCATTCGCCAATCCCAGTTCACCAATCCCAGTTCACCAATCCCAGTTCACCAATCCCAGTTCACCGTACCTCGTTCACCTTGAACTGGCACACATGCGGAACTGGCACACATGCGCAAAATGCGATTCCAATCTCGTTTTGCGACCTACTAATTCATCGAATCCAGGCGGACTTCGGATTCACGGATGTCTACTGCGCCAGGGATGTAAATCGCCTGCGTAAACATCACTTCGCCGTTGAACCCGGTGTGAGGATCAAGGTACGGAACGCCTGTCCCAGGAACCGAAACCGATGGCGCAGTGTAGGGTGCGCCCACGATGGAAACCGCAATACTGTCGGCAACGCCGTTATCGTCGATGTCCACACTATCGGAACTGACCACTTGAAATGGTTTGGCATAACGCCAATCTGCAACTCTTGCGCCACCAATGCCCGAATGCTGATAAGGCACTAAAATAATCCACCCACGGCTTGGGATCGAAGAAACTGGCGATATAGTGTTATCAATTTCTTGAAGTATCAAATCCAAAATGCCCTCGCCGTTGACGATCGCCCGCTGGCTTGTTTGATCAAAAACATCAAATGCGTGGTCGAAGTTATCCAGCTGAAACGCTCGGTTATTGACAACCACACTCATCATGCGGTAGATCAACGAACTGCGTTCCTGAGTCGGCAAAAGCAAAGCTAAGGCAGTCTTTGAACCGCTCATTTCTCTTCCCATGGCAACGTTCGTTCCACCCACAGCCATGGTCAGATAGGACTGAGTGGGAACGACAACATCACTCAACGCATCACTCATGCGAAGCACATTGCGTTCGCCCATCATCGATTCAGCCATCACACTGCTAAGCGGAAAGCCCGTCGGAACAATTCCATTACGGTCTCGGCTAATCGTCACTCGATCCAAAGAAGCAGCTGTTCTCGGTGCACCTGCAGCACCCCGAGTATAAGGAAACGTGTTGATAATCCGAGTATTAAACGGAGCGGTCGCGGCATTGGCGGCATCAAAATTCGGAGCAGAAATCAACATCGGATCCAAGCACAAACCAATGGCTTGATTCCCCGTAGGAGACAAGCCCAGTTGGCTGGCGAAAACCCATTCATACCGGTCTCTGACCGGATCGTACCGCAACCACCGAGTATAATTGAGTGCACCGAAACTTTTGGCTTTTTCAATCACATTGCTGGCGTTCTGACGAGCCGCTTCGTTCGAAAAACCAATCTGACTTAATCGAGAAGCCAACGGCACTAAGACCAACACCCCGAAAACACCAATCGTCGCAACCGCAATGGCTGACAAGACTTCAATCAACGTCAAACCACGACGCAAGTGAAATCCGGTTACTAACGATCTAAACGGTCGTCGCCTAGATCCCGATCGGACATCCGAAGTCACCGGCGATACGTTGTGTTGATTCATGTGGGTCGCCACCGTCAAAGATGTAAGCGTCAAGTTGTTTTTCGCATTCGTATTCATAGTACTTATCGCTCCGTTACACTGGCGGCGGCAATTTCGCGAGAAATACCGACCGAGACTCCGTCTTCGGCTTTCACCACCTTGGCGTTCCCAGTTTGGCTGCTAACCACGATCCAATGGTCCGCTGGCAACAAAGGAGTCGCCGACCGCTGGTTCACGTCGTCTTCACCCACCAACAAATACAGTGACGTCAACGGTTGAAAAGGTGCCAACCGTGACAATTTTCCATCGGGCGGTGACAACGACGAATTCAAGGCCGTCATCCCAGGACTCATTCCAAACGCACGATACACTTTGCCACTGGCATCAAATTCAATCCGAGGAAAGTAAGCCGCACGGATCGGGCTTAAACTATCACGAACTTTGGGCAGATCCTGGGTCGGATCCGTGCTGGCAAAGGTACCAATGGCGTTAGCAATACTTGGATCGCAATACATTGCGTAGTCATCCCGAAAGGCAAACTGAAGAAACGGTAAAAACCGGTCATCAACGCCGTCAATCTGCCCGAAACCCGAACCATTTAATTGAATCGCAACCCCCTTGGGTAGTTCTAAGAAATTCAATTCGTCAATCATCGGAGGCTGAGAGATGTAGAACTGCGAAATCTTGGAAGTGAATCGCTGACTGGTAGCGTTCCAGTTCGGAATATCACCCGCCACCGCGGTTCCTACGGGTGGAAAGAACACTGGATCGGCAGGCCAAAAATTCGCTTGCGAGTTATCTGAAGCACGAAGGGCCAACGCGGCCCTGGCCGCAGCCCAACCGTTCCTGTTCATCGGAGCCGCAAATTCACTTCCCGTTCGCAACTCAGTCAAGGAATCGCGTGAAAATGGAATACTTGAAGAAGCCGACCGTGGATCCAAGCGACAATACAGCTTGACGATGGGACGGACGATTCCGCCAGTGCTTCCCGAATCCTGAGCAAACCCTTGATAGATCAAATACTTTTCAGGCCGATCTCGGAACGATAAATACTCAAATGGCTGCGCCTTGGCCGAATCTGCGTTGTACAGGTAAAACACATTGAACCGCATATCAACGCTCTCAGCCACTGTGCCAGCCACTGTGCTGATCGTCACCGTTTCATCTGGAGCTTTGATCGCATAGCTGGTTTCATCTTCGCCGCGATAGTTCGGCCGACTGCGTCCCTTGAACAAACGATAGCAAAGGCCCGGCGAGTTCGCGTTGCGTTCAAAAATCAAGTGCGAACGCCCCTCATACTGGGCCTCAGCAGCGATCGATTCGACGAACGAACGGACGCTTTGCGTCGCCAAGGAAATGCGGTTGTCGCCCGTTGTCAAACGCACCACGGGCACGGCAACCGCCATCACTGAAACGATAATCGCAATCACCACTAACAATTCGACAATCGTTACGCCATAACGATCCGACGGTTGTCCGTTAGGCTTGCAGCAGACGTTTTGTATTTTTCTAATGTTCACGTTCACATCTCACTTTTGCACGGCATTGGCATCAACGCAAGATCTCTTAAAATTTGATGCGCTGGCTTGAGAGAACCAAAACTTGTCGGTCGCTTCTAGAACCAACGTTCTATGGGTAAATAGGTGTAATGACATTCTGGTAATCGAAGCCACCATCAACGTTCCGAGCCGACGCCACCACTCGCACTCTTTCGGGATTGAAAGACTCCGGAGTAATGTCTTCTAGCCTGTAAATGCTGCGATCGCCGGTGGCGACGTTTTCCACAACAAAGCTGTTCATCCAAGCCGACATTTCGTCGATCGGCAAATTGAACAGGCCCACATTTCCGCTGGCATCTGTTACCGGCATCGTCACCTGAATGCGAAAGTAAATCGGATCACCCCAAGCATCGACGACTTCTTTCAAACCGTCATTGTCAGTATCCGCAATCTCGGACTGCCGCAGCAAAGACGTAGCCGGTTCACCATCCACCCAAATCCGACCTAACACCGCATACAACAATTCGCTTGAGTTGGTCTCTTTGTGGTTTGAATCCAGCTTTGGGGAATCTCCGTCAATCACCCGCACCTGGGTCGCACCTCTGACCGCCACCAAATTCGTTGGCATGCCATGAAAACGTTGCACACCCGTTACGCCCGAGTTGGCACGATACCCAACAAAAGGAACGCCAAAAGGAACGCCAGAAGCCTGAATGTAAGGTCGAGCCAAGCTTTCTGGCTCCACGTATTCGACCAATTCCGCACGGTACGGAAAGCGACTCATCAGGGCCACTCGCTTGGCTTCGTTCTTGAAACGCCGCGCCCGCAAAAAAGCACCCTCGCCTTGGGACATGAAATTATTGTTCGAACTAGTAGGACCATTAATCGTGTCCACATGCGCACCCAGACCGTAGGGTACATTGCCCATCGGCGGCGTTCTGACGGCTAAGGGAGCTTCCAATGTCTCCAGCAGTTCGCGTTGGATTATCGCTTCGATTCGTCGCAATTGACTCTCGGTCCGATAAACTCGGGCTCGCTCTTGGGCACCCGCCACCGCAAAGGCCAAAGCGCTGGTGATAATAGCGATGATACTAATGACCACCAACAATTCCACTAAAGTAAAACCGCGTCGGATTGTGCTAGATTTTGCAGTCATTACTGACCTTCCTGCAATCATTAAATCGAATAGTTTGGAAAAGTATTCAACGTCGCAAACCTTAATTCGCCAGTCAACGCTAATCCAGTCAACGCTAATCCAGTCAACGCTAATTCGGTCAACATGGATTCGGTCAACATGGATTCGGTCAACGCTAATTCGGTCGCCTTGATTCAGCCAACTCGCCCCACGAACCCGTTTCGCAAGCCCACCCGTTTTGCAAGCGCACCCGTTTTGCAAGCCCAGAGGGTCCCGTCCCAGCGACCTTCATCCTCCGGGACAGAAACGGCAAGCTCGCCCTAAAAGCCCATCGCTGCGGCATTTTCCATCGTGTCCAAACGCTTGGAATCGGCGAAATTACAAATATTATCTCTCGCGTCTCTGGAAAGGACAGGGGCCGACGGATTTGACCAATCCAAGCCACCATAAAGCTCATCTAAACCACAGGTGATGATCTGAAACTTGCCTTCGGCATAAAAATTACTGCCAAAACCCAACGGACTGACTAGATTCACTTCACCTACATTAACGGTCTTATAAGTTGGCGGAGAAGTGGCAGAGTTCAGTAAAAAAGGTGCAAACAAAGTATTCGACGATGCACCGTTCGGCAAAGCCGTGTCTACAAAGTAGATGACCGGACGAGTCGTGTAGGCTTGTACGGCGGAACGAAGGAACGATGGCACTTCCAAGTTGAAAGCCGATAGGCCAGCACCGTTAGGGCCATTGGCGTTATTGCTCCAGTATCCCAGTGGATCAATGTCCAAAGTCGAGCCGAAATCGTAAAACGACAGCGGCTTGAAATTCTGCAAACGGACCGCGTAATTATTCTCTGACGCTGCATTGCTAGCGGGCAATTCCACCGATCGGCGACAAGCTTCTGATAGCGGATAAACCTTGCTGTCGCTAAGCCCTCCACCTAACCAAAAGTTAAGTGCGTTGGTTGGATTCAAATACTGACCTCGCTGCCTGTACCAAGCCACAATCGGCAACTCATTGCCTGGGAACACGCCCGGGGCAGCCTGAAATTCGCGATGATTGGGTGCAATCTTTTGCAAAAGCGGGCCGTAACGCTGAATCAAATCGATCGCTAATGTCGAAGACGATGGATTAACCCAACCAATCATGCTGTTGTCATAATATTGATCCGGCGGATAGACGCCCATCTCATTTCGGAACGTTTCCACCGCCGTGTTCAACTGCGACACTCGAGTCGTGATGGCGAATTCATTGGACGTCCGGACCGCCATCATGACCGCTGGAATCGATAGACCCGCGATGATGGTAATGATCGCGATTACGACTAACAATTCAACCAAAGTGAAACCCTTGGCCAAAATCCCACGATTTTTCACTGTTCTATACATCGCTACTTGCTCCAAATTCCAATGTTCCGATTTCCATTGCTTCATTTTTATCACTCCCGGATGTCAGCCTAGAACTTGCCCTCTGGGAAAAGATCCACCCATTCTTGGCAATCCACCCCTTGAACCAACGACTCCTTGAACCAACGACGCCGCAGACAATCTACGACTTGGACCTTCAAAGTGTTGGGCAGTCAAAGTTCTGGGCCGTCAAAGTTCTGGGCCGTCAAAGT
>Ga0105050_10006328_pt1 | contig 14756 bp, 11 predicted proteins | sample FRY01_FD_78088 | JGI IMG/M metagenome (GOLD analysis project Ga0105050, IMG submission 78088) | Freshwater microbial communities from Lake Fryxell liftoff mats and glacier meltwater in Antarctica - FRY-01 | ecosystem: Environmental > Aquatic > Freshwater > Ice > Glacier meltwater ... | reverse complement strand
CGAGTCGAAACCTTGCCAAATCAAAGAAAAAAGAGGAAAAACCAACCAAGTCCAAAGTGTCATGAATGTTGGCACAACGACCTAACCGCCCCGGTGTCATCTTTCATTGGCTCAACACGCACCGCGATCACCAACTTCACCGCCAGTCCCGTCAACGTCCCCACCACCGAACCCACTCCCGACACGGTGGCCGGTTTCACCTCCTTCTTCGCAAAAACCCACTCGCCAAAAAACGCCCCCAGCAACGGCCCCAGCAATAGCCCCACCGGCAGAAAAAAGAGCCCCACCACCCCGCCCACCAAGGCCCCCGCCATCCCCCAGCGCGTCCCCCCAAACCACTTCGTCCCCAGCGCCCCGCTCAAATACTCCGCTACCTGGGAAAGAATCAACAGCACCCCCAACACCACCAACGTCCACCACTCCACCCCCGCCTCCTCACCCAACATCCACCAGTGCATCAGCGCCGCGACGAAAATCAGCAAATGCCCCGGCAGAATCGGCAAAAACACCCCCGCCAACCCCGCCAACAACAGCAGACTCGTCAGGATCCACGCCCCCGTCTCCGCCAATATCGCGTCCATCGCGGCCCGAAACTGGCAGGATCCCTCCCCCGCGCAAGCCCTTCCATCTCCCCAACCCACCTGCACAGGGGGGTTGCTACTTTTCGCCATTCCGCTACTAACACCCCCCACCGCTCTGTTCTCCCCGGCCTGCCCGACAGGAGAAAGACCCCGAATCACGCCATTCCCAACAATCCCCAGAAACAAAACGACCCTTCACACGGTATAACGCCACTCGACTATGAACATGACTGCTCCCTTCGCCGCCCTCACCCTCGGCCTCACCCTCCTCCTCCCCGCCTCCGCTTCCGCCGAGGAATCCGTCCTCTTCAACGGCAAATCCGATGGCTGGAAAATGGCCGGACCCGGCAGCTTCGAAATCAACGGCGACTCCGCCAAGGCCAAGGGCGGCATGGGCCTCTGGTGGTACGAGAAAAAACAATTCAAAAACTTCACCCTCACCCTCCAGTTCAAATGGGATGACCCCAAATGGAACGCCGGGGTCTTCGTCCGCTTCCCCGATCCCGCCAACGACCCCTGGGTCGCCGTCAAACAAGGCTACGAACTCCAGGTCAGCGGCGACACTCCCGGCAAAAATTCCACCGGCGCCATCTACGATATCCAGGCCGCCGTCCGTCTCCCCGACATCAAAAAGGGCGACTGGAACACCTACCAGATCACCTGCGCCGGTCCCTGGATCGCCTCCTCCGTCAATGGCCAGCTCGTCAACATCTACCGCTGTCAGGAAGGCCGCGGCGATGTGCAGGGCTACATCGGCATTCAAAATCACGACGACGGATCGCCCGTCGAGTTCCGCAACATTCGCATCGAGGAATGGCCCGCCGATGCCAACCTCCTCGACGCCCTCACCGCCGCAGGCACCCCCCGTTCCGAACTCACCGGCTACTACGCCGCCCTCAACCCGCAGGCCAAATGGTTTGACAAGGCCGACCTCGGGGTCGCCCACGTCCAGACCTTCGGCGACTGGGGTCCCGACGACAAATACCGCCCCGAAGCCCTGAAAGGCATCGTTATCCGCCCCTCCCACGATCCCAACTTCGTCGCCCTCTTCGACAGCGAGAACCTCAAGTTCTCCAGCGCCACCACCGGCGGCGTGGCCCTCGACAACACTCCCTGGGCCGGCAGACACGGCCAGCAAAACAAGGTCCGCTCCAACAACGGAGGCCTCTTCCGCAACCGCTCCGGCGCAGGCTGGGCCGGCCCCGACGGCAACTTCGAGGACAAGCGCACCACCCCCGGGCACGGCAACCACTACTACATGGACTTCAACGGCTACTTCCGCCACGGCAGCCGCGTCATCCTCGACTACACCGTCCAGGAAACCCGCATCCTCGACTCCGTCACCGGTGAAGCCGACGCCCTCCTCCGCACCCTCGAGGTCGCCCCTCACACCACCGAGCTGACCACCACCCTCTCCGGAACCGACTCCCCCATCAGCATCAACGGCAAGGGTGCCGAACTCGTCAACAAGGACGGCCTCACCGGCCTCAAACTCGCCCCCTCCACCGAAACCACCCTGCTCACCATCCTCTACGGCAAAGGCGAGGCCCCCGCTCCCCAGGCCCTCACCCCCCTCACCACCGGCGGCCACGGCCTCTACCCCGAAACCTTCAAGGTGCAGGGCGAACTCGGCTCCACCAAGGACACCTGGGCCGTCGACACCATCCCCCTCCCCCCCTACGGCGACAAAAATCCCTACAACATGCGCCTCCGCTACGGCGACTTCGACTTCTTCGCCGACGGCGACCGCGCCGCCCTCTGCACCTGGGACGGCGATGTCTGGATCGTCTCCGGCCTCAAGGAATTCAAGGAACTCACCTGGAAACGCTTCGCCACCGGCCTCTTCGAACCCCTCGGCCTGCGCATCGTCAACGATGTCATCCACGTCAACGGCCGCGACGCCATCTACGCCCTCCACGACCTCAACAAGGACAACGAGGCCGATCACTACAAGATCTTCAACAACGACGTCCTCATCACCGATTCCTTCCACGAGTTCTCCTTCGGCCTGCAGACCGACAAGGAAGGCAACTTCTACTTCACCAAAGCCTCCCCCGTGAATGCCGGCGGCCGCGGCTTCAGCAAGATCGTCCCCCACAACGGCACGGTCATCCGCGTCTCCAAGGACGGCTACAAACTCGACGTCATCGGCACCGGTCTCCGCGCCCCCGGCGGCATGGGCGTCGGCCCCGACGGACAGGTCACCACCGGCGAAAATGAAGGCACCTGGCAGCCCTGCTGCAAAATTAACTACTTCCTCCCCTCCAAGGGCGTCGCCTTCTTAGGCGTCGAGGATGCCGCCCACAGCCAAAAGGGCCAACCCCTCACCGAACCGCTCTGCTACCTCCCCATGAACGTGGACAACTCCGGCGGCGGCCAGGTCTGGGTCGCCGAGGGCACCGACTTCGGACTCAAGCCCGGCGAACTCCTCCACCTCTCTTACGGACAGTCCAGCATCTACCGCGTCCTCCCCCAGGAAATGAGCAACGGCAATGTCCAGGGCGGCGTGGTCCGCCTCCCCATCAACCTCAAGTCCTCCGCCCAGCGCGCCCGCTTCAATCCGGACGGCTCCATGTATGTGGTCGGTTTCCGCGGCTGGCAGACCAATGCCGCCACCGACGCCGCCTTCCACCGCGTCCGCTACAACAAGGGCAAGACCATCCCCATCCCCGACCAGTTGGTGGTCTCCGCCAAGGGCATCACCCTCCGCTTCGAAGCCGAACTCGACCCCGAACTCGCCGAGGACCCCAGCTCCTTCTCCCTCGAACGCTGGAAGTACATCCGCGGCCCCCAATACGGCTCCGGCCAGTTCTCCATCGACAATCCCGACCTCGAGGCCGAGAAAAACGCCCTCGCCAAGGAATCCAAGGGCCACAACCAGCACGACAAGGTCACCGTCGCCGCCGCCACCCTCTCCAAGGACAAAAAGTCGGTCTTCCTCTCCATCCCCGACATGAAACCCGCCCAGCAGATGCAGATCAATTATGATCTCGAATCCGCCGACGGCGACGAATTCATCGGCACCGTCTACAACACCGTCCACGAAGCGAAATAGCACGTCGCTGCGGCATCCGGCCGCTGCTCCAGACTAAAAACTCCCGCCAAGTCCCCGATCCCATCACCCAAAATAACCCCCCCCCCCCCCCACCGGGCTTGCCCCGGTGGAGCGCATGATCAATCAGCTAGCAACGGCTCAACCCATTATCCCGTGATCACCCGCCTCCACTTCTTCACCGTCGCCGCTCTCCTCGCGGCCGCCCCGGCCCACGCCGACCTCGACGCCCTGTTCGTCTCCGCCTCCAATCAAACTGAATCCCACCACGTCCGCCTCCCCGCCCTCATCGTCGAAAAAGGCCACTCCCCCACCAGCGCCCTCCCCCCCGGCCCCTTCACGGTCACCTGGAATGGATCCCTCTCCCTCCCCGAACGTTCCCGCCTCCACTTCTCCTTCGAAGGCTCCGGCAAGGCCTCCCTCAAAATCGACGGCGAGGAAGTCCTCAACGCCGAAGACGATCTCAGCACCGCCAAGTCCGAACGCCTCCGCCTCAACCCCGGCGAAACCCCCATCGAGATCACCTACACCTCCAACCCCGACGGCTCCGCCCACTTCCGCCTCTTCTGGGAGGAACGCTCCTTCCCCCGCGAATCCATCCCCGCCACCGCGTTCACGAAACTCAACCCCGGAGGCGTCACCATCAACTACTTGGACAACAACACGAGCCGCCGCCTCATCGCCGAACACCACTGCACCAAATGCCATCTCCCCGACCAACCCTTCGGCGAAGGCGCCATGCCCGAACTGTCCAACGACACTCCCGACCTCACCACCATCGGCTCCCGCGTCACCGAATCCTGGCTCCGCCAATGGATCGCCCAACCGCACACCCTCAAACCCACCACCACCATGCCCGCCATGGTCGATCCCACCACCGACGACGGCAAACAACAGGCCGCCGACCTCGCCGCCTACCTCTCCTCCCTCGGTGCCCCCGCCGAACTTCCCAAGGCCGCCTTCCCCCCCGACTTGGTCCTGAAGGGCGGCCAACTCTTCCACGAACTCGGCTGCGTCGCCTGCCATACCCTCCCCGACCGCGAAACACTGGACCTCGCCAACGCCCGCGTCCCCCTCAACAACATCGCCACCAAATTCCATCCCGGCCAACTCGAACCGTTCCTCAAGAATCCCCAAGCCCACTACAAGTCCATCGGCATGCCCGACTTCCGCTTCAGCGACGTGGAAGCCGCCGCCCTCACCGCCTACCTCACCACCACCTCCCAAGGCCACCAGACCAAACCCCTCCCCCTCCCCGAGAAAGGCGACCCCGCCAAAGGCAAGGAACTCGCCAAAACCCTCCACTGCGCCGCTTGTCACACCGGACCCGAAAAATCCGACGCCCCCTTCGCCCCACCCCTCTCTGCCCTGCATTCCTCCACCGACAAGGGCTGCCTCGCCGCCAAAGTCCACCGCAAAGCCCCCCACCCCAACCTCACCGAAATCGAACACACCGCCCTCGCCGGATTCCTCGCTTCGGAACCCACCCTCCCCTCCCTCCACCGCGACACCCTCGCCGAATTCGCCGAACGCCAATTCCACACCCTCCGCTGCTTCGCCTGCCACGACCGCGACGCCCAGCAGTCGCTCCTTGCCTCCACCCACCAGGAATCCAAACCCCTCGTCGCCCACATCGAGGGCCACGACGAAAAACTCGACCAATCCCGCCCCCGCCTCACCCACATCGGCGAAATGCTTAACACCACCTACATCGAAGCCATGCTCGACGGCACCGTGCAGGATCGTCCCCGCCCCTGGCTCGAAATGCGCATGCCCGCCTTCCACCAACACGCCAGACAACTCGCCGCCGGCCTCTCCGCCACCCACGGCATCGCCCCCTGCGCCCCAGACAACACCCCACGCGATCCCGAACTCGCCAAGACCGGCCACATGATCGCCGGCCAGACCGGCATGGCCTGCATCCTCTGCCACGCCATCAACGACGCCAAACCCCTCGCCGCCTTCGAAGTCCAGGGCATCGACTTCGACCTCGTCCACCAACGCCTCCGTCCCGAATACTTCTACCGCTGGATGCACAACCCCACCCGCGTCACCCCCGATACCAAAATGCCCCGCTACGTGCAGGAAGACGGATCTTCCATCCGCCCCGACATCCTCGAGGGCGACGCCCAAAAGCAATTCCAGGCCCTCTGGCACTACCTCCTCGCCGGCCCCCAAATGGAAAAACCGTAGCGCCCCCTCCCACGTAGCGCCCCCTCCCGCGTAGCGGCCTCCCTGCGGGAGGTCGGCGGTTCCACCCCTTTCCCCGCCAAGGCCCCTCGCGCCCACCCCTCCCGGAGTGCGGAGGCGCGACTTCGCCCGAGAGGGGGCTGGCTTGACAGCCGCGGCGGAAGCGGAGCCCACCCCACCCCACCCGCCCCACCCACACCAAACCCGCCTCACCCAAACACAAGGCGGACCGCGCTCGAAAAAGCGCGATCCGCCCAGCAACCCCCACAGTTGAGATCCAAGGCCCGTCATCCCGAAGGATTCGCGCCAAATGGAATCAACCCGAATACCCACCACCTTTTCCCCCCCTTTCACCTTTCCTCCCGATTATCCTTCGTCCCTCCAGACAACAAACCGGCGCACCCTCCGGGAGACACCCCCTTGTCTAGTCGAGCCCTCTCCTACTTCCCAAAATCCACCGGCGGCGGCGGCAGCACCACCCCTCCGCTCTTCGCACAACAACTCGCCAACAACCCGACCGCCACCACGGCCACCATCACTGCTACTGTTTTCATCTTGTTCATAAAATCTAGTCCTTCCCCACTACCGCACCCCCGTCATCGGCGCCTCCGCAAAGGGACTCGCCCCCCGCCGCTGCTCCACCTCCCGCGGCATCCACGTGAACGGATCCACCCCCTTCTCAGTGTAAACCGCCAGACCGATCACCCCCACATTCCGTGTGTCCGCGTGCTTCAGGTTCGCATAGGAACTCCCCACTCCCGAAAACCGGAACGAGGCCACCGCGTCTGGACTCGTCCGCCAGCCCTCCATCTCCAAGGTCTTCCCGGCCTCCACAATGTACCCCCGCTTCCGCGTGCTGGCCGCCTTCCCATCCATCACATCGAGGCCGTCCACACTCAACACCACCTCCACCCGCGACCGACCCTTGTTCTTCACCACCAACTCATAACGCTGCCCCTCTTTCCCCTCCACGAACCGCCTCCCACCAGAGTAGTAGTTCTTCAACGAACTCCCCTTCACCCCCCACTCCACCAATCCACCCGCCCCCGACTGCATGCTCGACACCGAGGACTTGTGCCCCGTCATCGCCGCAATCCCCTGCCGGTCATTATAGTTCATCGTCGCCACCCCGCCATACGGCGTGTTCGAGGCCCGATTAAAACTCGTGTAGCCCATCCGCGACTCCACCGACCGCCCCCATCCCGTCCCCAAACCCGGACGACTCTCGGGTGCCGGCGCATACGACAAGCCACCCGCCGCTCGGGACGCACTCCTATCCGCTTCCCCCGCCGGACCATTCCACGGCATCGCGCTCGACGCCGGCGCCGGCGGCGCCATCCCCGGCCCACTACAACTGCTCAACACCACCGTCCCCATCCCCAGCAACCCCACCCACTTCATCCACCCGCACCAGCTCCGACCACTTCCGTGTCTTGTTTCCATGTGTGCTAGAAAACCAGCAACTGAGATCGCCGTCAATTCCTTTCTGCTGTTTTTCCAACATTTTTATTGCAGCTTTTATAGCACACCTTTAGGGTGACCCCATGAACCGATTGGAAAAGGGACAACTGTCGCGACGAGAACGGCAGATCACCGAAATTCTCTACCGCCTGGGCCAGGCCACCGCCAAGGAAGTCCAGGAGAACCTTCCCGACCCGCCCTCCTACTCCGCCGTCCGCGCCCTCCTCGCCACCCTCGAGGGCAAGGACATGGTCAAGCACATCAAGGAGGGCCGCCGCTATGTTTACAAACCCTGCGTCACCCCCCGGAAAGCCAAACGCGCCGCCCTCAGCAACCTCCTCGCCACCTACTTCGCAGGCAGCGCCGAAAACCTCGTCGCCTCCCTCCTCGACCCCAGCGACCAACAGCTCTCCAAACAGGACATCGACTCCATCCGCGACCTCCTCAACAAAAAATAACCCCCACTCCGCTCTACAGGAGGACCGCCCATCCCACTCCACCGCCCCGGCAGACCATCTTCTCCCCGCAGGTAATGAAACTAGTACACTTGGCCACCCACCCAGCAGCCACGACAGCAACGTCTTTTCTCCAAATCCAAACTCCGTGTTCCGGTCTCTCCCCCCAATAACTGATAACGGATAACCAATAACCGACACCCAGTGTCCCTCCTCCTCGCCAGCCTCCTCCTCTCCCTCCTCTCCGCCCTCATCGGCTGGCTGGCCACCCGCCGCGATCCGGCCGGCTCCCACCTCCTCACCCTCGGCAGCCTCCTCCTGCTCCTCGCCCTCCCCCTCCTCATGCTCCTCCCCAAGGTCACTGTGGAGGTCTCCGCCGCCCCCGACCAGACCGCCGCCCTCTCCGGCACGGCCCTCCCCATCTTTGGCGTCCTTTGGATTGTAGGATTCCTCCTCGCCAGCTTCAAGATGACCCGCGACTACTGCGCCCTCCGCCGCTGGTTCTCCGCCTCCAGCGAATGCGAAGACCCCACCCTCCTCGCCCTCCTCGCCGACTGCCGGAGCCAACTCGGCCTCGACCGGAACATCCCCATCCACCTCTGCCCCGGCCAGGGCTCCCCCTGCATCGCCGGCCTCCTCCACCCCGTCCTCTACCTCCCGGAAACCAGCCGCTTCTGGTCCGCGCAAACCCTCCGCATGGTCCTCCTTCACGAACTCGGCCACCTCGCCCGCCGCGACCTCTGGACCGCCCTCGCCGCCCGCCTCACCTGCCTCGTCCACTGGTTCAACCCCCTCGTCTGGTGGCTCCGCCGCCACCTCCTCGCCCAATGCGAATACGCCTGCGATGCCCGCGTCATCGCCGCCGGAGCCGATCCCAAGGACTACGTCAACGCCCTCTGCGATGTCGCCGAATCCGGCCGCGAACCCCAAACCGCCCTCGCCATGGCCGGCTCCGCCCCCCTCCGCCGCCGTGTCGAACGCCTCATCGCCCGCCCCTCCCACCGCCACCGCCTCCTCGTCGGCAGCACCCTCCTCCTCACCGCCTCCACTTCCCTCGCCCTCTCCGTCCTTCGCTTCTCCCCCGCCCCCCCCACCACCCCTCCCTACACCCCCGAGGAAATCAACCTCCGCCTCTCCGCCGACCCCTTCCCCGCCGACTAGCAATGGGCACCGCGTGCTTCATCAACGCATCCGCCCCCCCATCGCATAGGCCCGCGCATCCGCCACCGCAGCCGCGCACACCTCCTCCATCGACCCTCCATACCCCGGGGCCCCCGGCAACGCCTTCAAATGCACCACCCCGATCAACCGCTGCTCCATCCAGTCCATACCCCCATCTCGCCTCCCCCCCCACCTCCCTTCTCAATTCAAAAATCATCAATCATCAATCTCCCTCCGGTGGCCTGAAAGGCCAAGACACCAAAGCGAAGGGCAAGGGAGGAACGAGCGCCGCCCTGGTACCCAACCATCGAACCCCAGCCCCCCAACGAGCGCCGCCCTAGTACCCAACCATCGAACCCCAGCGCCCCACAGGGGCGTGACAACCATCCCGCCTCCCCCTTCACCACCCGCCTTCCCCCAAACCCCATTCCCCCTTCTGCGACCTCCGCCCAGTCCCCCCGGCCCAAACAAGAAACCCCGGGGGATTCCCAGGGTGTCCTTGATGATGGCGGAGAGCGTCTTGCGGTTTAAGTTATTTGTTGTTGGTTGCAGCGTTCTCGCCGTCGCCCTTCCAATCGCAAGGGACCACCCCCATTTCCAAAAAATCCCATTCCGACACAATTGACATACCCCGCCCGTAGTTGATCGTGTTCACTCCAAGATAGATTTCCTCCACCTCAAAAGTATCATACAACTCCACATGAGCCCCCGCCTCACCACCCTCCTCCTCAGCCTCCTCTCCCTGACGCAACTCCCTGCCGCAGAGCCACTTCCGGACGTGGTGGACTTCAACGAGCACGTCCAACCGCTCCTCTCCGAGTATTGCTACCACTGCCACGGCCCCGATTCCAAAACCCGCCTCCCCGAAAAGGCCCCCCTCCGCCTCGACCTCGAGGAATTCGCCTTCGAACACCGCGAATCCCTCCACGGCCCCGTCATCGTCAAAGGTGACCCCGCCAAGTCCGCCCTCATCCGCCGCATGAAATCCGACGACCCGGATGAACTCATGCCCCCCGCTAAATCCCACAAAATCATGAAAGCCGAGGAGATCGCCCTCCTCGAAAAGTGGGTCACGCAGGGTGCCGAATACCAGGACCACTGGTCCTTCATCGCCCCCACCCGCCCCAACCTGCCGAAGCTTCCCAAGGAACTCCAAGCCTGGACCAGAAACCCCATCGACTCCTTCGTGTCCGAGAAACTCGCCGCCGCCGACCTCGACCCGAACCCCGTCGAGGCCCCCCGCCGCTTCCTCCGCCGCCTCACCTTCGACCTCACCGGTCTCCCCCCCACCCCCCCAGAACTCGATTCCTTCGAAACCGCCTGGCTCCAAAATCAGGACAACGCCGTCGATGCCGCCATCACCCGCCTCCTCCAATCCCCCGCCTACGGCGAACACTACGCCCGCCACTGGCTCGACGCCGCCCGCTACAGCGACACCCACGGCATCCACATCGACAACTACCGCTCCATCTGGCCCTACCGCGACTGGGTCATCAACGCCTTCAACAAAAACATGCCCTTCGACCAGTTCACCATCGAACAAATCGGCGGCGACCTCCTCCCCGAACCCTCCCTCGACCAGATTGTCGCCACCGGTTTCAACCGCTGCCTCGCCACCACCGGTGAGGGCGGGGCCATCAACGAGGAATACGAAGCCATCTACGCCCAGGACCGTACCGACACCACCGCCGCCGTCTGGCTCGGCCTCACCGTAGGTTGCGCCGCCTGCCACGACCACAAGTTCGACCCCATCACCCAGAAGGACACCTACTCCTTCAACGCCTTCTTCCGCAACACGACCATGAGCGCCATGGACGGCAACAAGGCCGACCACCCCCCCAACATCTTCGTCCCCCTCCTCGCCGAACGCGGGCGCATGACCCAACTCCAGACCGAAATCGAGCTCCTCGACACGCAGCTCAAAAAACGCACCGCCGAAGGCGAGTCCGACTACCAGGCCTGGCTCACCGCCGCCGCCAGCGCCGGCCTCCTCCCCTCCCCCGCCGCTCCAGATTTCCACCTCCCCCTCTCCGACCTCGACCAGATCGTCCGCGGCGGCCCCGCTGGCAGTCCCCAGGAATGGCCCGCCAATTTCGCACACCGCGCCGGTCCCCTCGGCCCCGCCCCCATCGTCTCCGGCCCCGCCCTCCCCCTCGGCGACTACGCCAACCTCTCCGCAGAATCCGCCTTCAGCTACGGCGCCCTCGTCTACATCGAAGGCAGACCCGACGGCGCCCTCATCTCCCGCATGGACACCGCCGACAACTACCGCGGCTGGGATCTCTGGCTGCAAAAAGGTCAGATCGGCGCCCACATCATCGATCAATGGGAAGCCCAGGCCTCCAAGTCGATCAGCAAAAACGCCCTCAAACCCCAGCAATGGCACCACGTCATGATCACCTTCGATCCCAAACGCAAAGCCAGCGAGGCGATCGCCATCTACGTCGATGGCACAAAGCAGGAGGTCGTCGTCGAGCAGGCCAACCTCCCCGCCAAAAACCAGATCAACACCAAGGCCCCCCTCGTCATCGGCGGCCGCCACGGCAGCGGCAGCGTCAGCCCCACCTCCGCCCTGCAGGACTTCCGCCTCTACCACCGCCTCCTCTCCGACGCGGAAATCACCACCCTCGCCGAGGCCTCCTCCATCAACACCCTCCTCGCCCGGGCCCCCGGCGAACGCACCGAGGCCGACCTCCAGACCATCCGCAACTACTACTTCGCCAGTGTCGATCCATCCACCATCGAACTCGCCAAACAAAAGGCCGCCCTCAGCACCGAACTGGAAGCCACCGGGAAGAGTGGCGCGGTCTCCCTCATCATGCAGGAGAAACCCAACAGCGAAGCCTTCGCGCACATCCTCGTCCGCGGAGAATACAGCAACCAGGGCGACAAAGTCCTCGCCGACGTCCCCGGGATCCTCCCCGACCTCCCCGCCGACGCCCCCCGCAACCGCCTCGGCCTCGGCCGCTGGCTCGTCGCCAGGGAAAACCCCCTCAGCGCCCGCGTCACCGCCAACCGCACCTGGTATTACCTCTTCGGCCGCGGCATCGTCGAAACCACCGAGGACTTCGGCATCATGGGCTCCCGCCCCACCCACCCCCGCCTCCTCGACTGGCTCGCCGTCGATTTCATGGAGGCCGGATGGGACTACCAACACCTCCTCCGCACCATCCTCTCCTCCGCCACCTACCGCCAATCGCAGGACATTTCCTCCGTGAAACTCGAGCGGGATCCCCTCAACGAACTCCTCTCCCGCGGCCCCCGCTACCGCCTCGATGCCGAGCAAATCCGCGACCTCGCCCTCGCCTCCTCCGGCCTCCTCATCAACCAGGTCGGCGGCCCCTCCGTCCATCCCTACCAACCCGAAGGCGTCTGGGAGGCCGTCGCCATGAAAGGATCCACCACCCGCAACTACAAACAGGACCACGGTGAGGCCCTCTACCGGCGCTCCATTTACACCATCCAAAAACGCACCGCGCCCCACCCTTCCATGGACATCTTCAACGCCCCCACCCGCGAAGTCTTCTGTGTCCGTCGCGAACGCACCAACACCCCCCTGCAGGCCTTCGTCACCATGAACGACATCCAGTTCGTGGAAGCCGCCCGTCACCTCGCCGAGGAAGTCCTCCTCACCACCCCCGACCAGGCCGCCCGCCTCGACCTCATCTACAAACGCCTCCTCGCCCGCCCCCCGCACGAGGAGGAACTCCCCGTCCTCCAAAGCACCCTCCAGTCCTTCCTCGACGCCTACAAGGCCGCCCCCGAAGAAGCCTCCCTCCTCATCACCACCGGCGAATCCCCACCCGACCCCACCCTCGCCCCCCCCGAACTCGCCGCCTGGACCCTCCTCACCTCCAACATCCTCAATCTCGACGAAACCCTGACCAAGTGATCGGTTATCAGTTATTTGTTATCCGTTCTCAGAACCAGCCCCCCCCCTCCCCACTCCCCACTCCCCACTCCCCACTCCCCACTCCCCACTCCCCACTCCCCACTCCGCATTCCGCATTCCCCACTCCGCATTCCGCATTCCGCATTCTTCCTCCCCCTGATAACCAATAACCGATAACTGATAACCATTTTGCCATGCAAAATCTCGCCGACCTCTCCGCCGCCATCAACCGCCGCCAGTTCTTTCGCAAGAACGCCTCCGGCCTCGGTGCCGCCGCCCTCGCCTCCCTCCTCGGGGACCAGGCCTTCGCCTCCAAGATCGACCCTTCCTCCCTCGCCGGCCTCTCCCCCCACGCCGCCCCCAGGGCCAAACGCGCCATCTACATCTCCCTCATCGGCGCCCCGCCCCAACTCGACACCTTCGACTACAAACCCAACCTCCAGGCCGAGTTCAAAAAGGACCTCAAGGACTACCTCCAGGAACAGGGCCAACGCCTCACCGGCATGACCTCCGGCCAGGCCTCCTTCCCCGTCGCCCCCTCCATCTTCAAGTTCGCACAATACGGCCAGTCCGGCGCCTGGATCTCCGAAGTCCTCCCCTGGACCGCCAAGATGGCTGACGACATCTGCATTATCAAATCAATGTACACGGAAGCCATCAACCATGAGCCCGCCAACCAGCTCATTTACACCGGCACCCAGCAGAACGGCAAACCCTCCATCGGCTCCTGGATGTCCTACGGCCTCGGCAGCGCCAACGAGGACCTCCCCACCTTCGTCGTCCTCCACGCCCAGCACACCAGCCCCTCCGCCAACGTGCAGGCCATCTCCGCCCGCCTCTGGGGCGCCGGCTTCCTCCCCGGCAAACACGCCGGCGTCTCCCTCCGCTCCTCCGGCGATCCCGTCCTCTACCTCAAGGACGCCCCCGGCATCTCCCGCGACCTACGCCGCAAGATGCTCGACGGCCTCGGCACCCTCAACGAGCAAAGCTACGCCGCGGTCGGCGATCCCGAAATCCAGACCCGCATCCAGCAATACGAAATGGCCTTCCGCATGCAGGCCTCGGTCCCCGAACTCGCCGACCTCTCCCAGGAATCCGACGCCACCTACCAACTCTACGGCGACACCGCCAAAGTCCGCGGCTCCTTCGCCAACTCCGCCCTCCTCGGCCGCCGCCTCCTCGAACGCGGCACCCGCTTCGTCCAAATCTTCCACCGCGGCTGGGACGTCCACGGCAACCTCCCCAAGGACCTCAAGCAACAATGCCTCGATGTCGACCAGGGCATCTACGCCCTCGTCCAGGACCTCAAACAACGCGGCATGCTCGACGACACCCTCGTCGTCTTTGGCGGCGAGTTCGGCCGCACCGTCTACTGCCAGGGCGCCCTCAGCGAAACCCACTACGGCCGCGACCACCACCCCCGCTGCTTCTCCCTCTGGGCCGCCGGCGGCGGCATCAAGGGCGGCACCGTCTATGGCGACACCGACGACTACTCCTACAACATCACCGAGAACCCCGTCCACGTCCGCGACCTCCACGCCACCCTCCTCCACCAGCTCGGCATCGACCACGAACGCCTCTCCTTCAAATACCAAGGCCTCGACCAACGCCTCACCGGCGTCGAACCCGCCAAAGTCGTCACAGACATCCTCGCCTGACCGCCCCGGTCGCCCCCCCCCTGGGCCCGCTGCTGCCTGCTGCCTTGGACTGCGGTAGCCTGCTGCCGCTTTTCCTCGTGGCAGCCTGCTGCCGGCCCTCCACCCCCGCCCCGCCCCCTCTCCAGGTGCGACGCCACCTCGGTTTGCGACCGCTTCGACGCTCCTCCCATCCTCCCATCCTCCTCCCGCAAGGAACGGTGTTGCTCCGGGCACCGTCCCGCAAGGAACGGTGTTGCTCCGGGCACCGTCCCGCAAGGAACGGTGTTGCTCCGGGCACCGTCCCGCAAGGAACGGTGTTGCTCCGGG
>Ga0105050_10006327_pt1 | contig 14758 bp, 18 predicted proteins | sample FRY01_FD_78088 | JGI IMG/M metagenome (GOLD analysis project Ga0105050, IMG submission 78088) | Freshwater microbial communities from Lake Fryxell liftoff mats and glacier meltwater in Antarctica - FRY-01 | ecosystem: Environmental > Aquatic > Freshwater > Ice > Glacier meltwater ... | reverse complement strand
TATTCGCGGCCTCGTAGGTTAGGCCGTTTTCTTTGGCGTAGTCTGCTATTTTTGGATCATTACCCGATGCGGAAGATGCGGGGCCCTTTTGTTCTTTTTTACTGCCATCGCCTATCAAATCTTTTAAACCTCTACCGGGCTGAAATCCTTTTAAAGTTCCAGTTTCACGAAAAGCTTCAACGCTTTGATTTTTGTTATTTGCAATAGTTTCTAATTCTAAAATACTCGCGTTTAACTTCTTTAGATTTGCCTCAGAAGATAGCTTTTCATTATAAGACTGGTTCATGATGCGCTCGCCTTCCTTTTCGGTGAACGCTGTACCCAATGTTGCTTTTAAACTAGACGACGCGGCCCTGCGAACGTCTTCACGTAGCTCAAGTAAACTTTCTGGCGTTAAAAAGTCTGGAAGTTGTCCTATAAGCCTGCCGGGACCGCCCTTTCCCGTATCACTAAATGACTGTAGCTTTTCACGAGCCCCATAAAGAAGCTCAAGATTCTTCTGGTGAACAGCTTTGCCGCTTTGTATCCATTCATTTGCCGATCCGGCAAAATCTTGATCTTGCTTAGTCTGACCCGGAGTTAATTCTTTTTTTAGATTACCGGACTCAGCTCCTATTTTTTGCCGCTGCAATTCTAAATCTTGTTTTTTAATGTCTAAACCTGCTTGCTCAATTGGAGTTATCTCAGGAACCCTTGCCCCAACGAATCGCCGACTAAGCGCGTCGCCCTCTCTAACACTTACCTCTCGAGAGCCCGGGACAGCCGTGTCAGATACGTTAAATTTATTCGGGTCTAATTCCTTAGCTGAAAAAATACCGGCAGCGTCGTCTTGAGATTTTTGCGCGGTTAGTCTCGATTGCGATATCTTATCGCCAACCGTTGAGATGTTTCCAAATGCAGTGACAAGGCCGTTTGCTAAATTAACGCCCTTGAGAACTTTGTCTAAAATGGATTCCTTTTGCTGAGTGGCAAAAGGCATATTGGGTTGTACTAAAGCCATTAAGCAACTCCCCCGCCCTGTTGTTGTTTCAAAATGGCCGCGGCGTTCATGATCGGCTCAAGATATTGCCGACGTTGTTCTGGAGGAAGCTCAGCCGTTGCTAACGCTGACTGCTTAAGCTGTTCCATTTGCGCCTGAGACTCCCCAGACTTAACTCTACGAGTGATTGCGCTATCCTCTGACGCTTGCACTCCTTGCCCAGGCCCGCCAGCTTGTCCGGGCTTAATGGCATCTCCAATTGCGCCGCCGACCGACGCTCCCGTGCCGAGTAGGCCGATGGTCGCTGGGATTGACAGGCCGCCAGTGGCGATTGCCGCCGCCCCTGCTCCGGCAATGCCGAGTAGTTTGCCAAGTCCGCCGAAGCCTCTTTTGGCCGGTTGTTGTGGTTGTTGTACATTTATAGCCATAAATTCTCTCCCATCAGCCGTCGCCTCTGCCGACGTAGTTGCCGCTGCCGTCGAAGACAAGGCCGTCGCCGAAGCCGTTGCCGCTGCCTCCGACGCTTGCTCTCGAGTGAGCGGGCGCTTGCGACCGACTTCTTACCTTGCCCGCTGACCCGCTTGGGTCAATTGTAGCCCATATCGCCTCGATAGCGCCTAAGGCTTTACCGGCCGAACCAAGCGATAGTGCCAGATTAAAATTAGTCGTCAGTTCGTTCATAGAAGCCTCATCAAGCGCCAGCTTGTTCATAAACGTATTCTGTTCTTGTTGCGCGCCGAACGTGCGATCGAATTGGTCTCCTTGCTGCCTTCGGGCAAGAGCCGATTCACCCGCAGAAAAATCCCGGCCAAGCCTTGATTCACCCGCTGCGAAATCTCTGCCGATCCCCGCCTCAGCGGAAGCGAAACTACGGCCAAGAGCCGATTCGCCCGCTGCGAAATCTCTGCCTGCTTTAGATTCTTTAGAAGCGAAGTCACGGGTGTCCTGAACCTCTTTACGACGCTGCCCCTCTTGAGCCTCTTGAACTTCAATGGCGCCGATTGCCGCCTCCTTTTGCTGACCTAAGTCACTCTGTAAAAGCTGGTTTTGCTGTAAAGCCGCGCCACTCTTTAAATTTCCAATAGACGCAAGCCGCCTTTGAAGCGCCTCGCCCTGTTGCTGCCCTTGGGCACCAATGCGCTGTGTCGCTTGATCCTTTAACTTTTGAAACTCTGGTAATTGTGGATGTTCTGGCATTACCGAAACCCTCTCTGATTGTAGTAAAATCTCAATCCTTGCACTTCGAATTTCTGATTTATTGTGTTTTTATTTGAAAATCTAAACTGGATGCGCTCACCCTTAGTTGTGCCTAAAAATATTTTCTTATCATCTTTATCCGAACTGCCGCCCCAAATGTCAAAGCCCCAAACTGCTGTGCCCCAAAGCGAGCCACCGGGGTTTAGGTTTACGTCGTATACGTTGCCATCGCCAGAGTCAGAGTCAGAGTCAACTTTGACGTTTACTCTCATGTCGTAATCACCCGGAAGTATCGACAAAAGTTTCATGTACCTAAAATCATTAAATGTCTGGTTATTCGCTCCGCGTTCCGTCGTATATTCTTTTGTCCAGAAATAAGAATCAATCGCAACTCCGTTATCGTTAAAAGAATTGGTCTCATACTGGTTGACGAAACACGGGGCTGTAGAGGTAACAAAATATAGCTTGTCGTCGTAAATAGTAAACTGCGCGGCTTCTATTCCAGTGTCAGGCGACCATGCGTATTTTGATTCACCGCCTGTTTTATCCAGTGAATAATCAAAAACCCAAACTCTATTATTTGTCGTGTTGCCATCGCCATGAGTTAAGGACGCATATCCAATTCCCTTGAAAATAATAGAAGTTATATTCTTAACGAAGCCCTCTTGAACTTCAAACATCTCGGGTTCTATTCGGTTCGAGATTAGTAGGCTTTGAATGGTTCCGAGCGTAAGAAAAGTTGTTGAACGCGCAACACCGCCGCCTGATAGTGGCGCGAATCCTACAAACTTGCCGCTTTCCATGACTGGCACCATAAGTTTTGCGTCGTACTCAAAACATCCATAAGGCGACTTGCTGCCATAAGGCGATTGCACCCTTTGAAGTACCCAATTCACTGGGTCAGTATCGGGCATGTAAATAATGTACTGATTTTTTCCGCAATTAACTAAGATATGATTCTCGAAGCGCTCAATTCCCCATACTAAGTCGGAGGTATTATCCCCGACCTTTAAAAAGTTCACCGAAGCGACAGTGTATGGTGTGTCAATATTAGTCCAAACTACAAAGTTAGGATTATTTGTGTCATTCATGAAAAGGCGCGATGCGTGGTAAACAATGCGATTATAAAGGGGCGGAACCCCGTTATCAGTCGGAGCGTTAACGCCTAGCGCCGCATCGGCGATATTGTCGCTAAATGTCGTTGCGGTGTTGTTCGCAATTGAACCAACCCGCTTAAACACTGTACCGCTCGCCGCTGTTCTATAAATTCTACGGGAAGCTACGCCGAAGCTTGCCGCGAATGTCGGCACCGAAGCCAGTGCAAGCGTCCCAGATGCCGCCGTGAATGTCGCCGTGGCAGGGCCAACATCGCTCTCGACAAGCGCACTATTGACGACGGTGACCTTGTAAACATAGTCGCCTGTTAAAAGGCCAGTGGCCGAACTTGATACCGTCGACGTCGTAGTGGGCGCGTAAATGCCGTGTCGCGTAAAGTCGCCATTATACTTGTAGGGTGTCGCCCCACCGTTGCAGAAAAAAATGTGCCCCTCCTGCTCCGCAGCGCCAACCCTGTTACCGGCTGTGAATACGCTTTGCGCAGACGGCACCGTAACGAATGTGCTGCCGCTCCAGTACTTCATGTCACCGCCAGCGAATACAATCATTGTCTCCGAGCCCGTGTCAGTGTGGCGCGTGTATAGGCCGTCTCCGACAGCCCCAGTGTTTACCGTTGCCGTGCCCAGTTTCGTTGTGCCGCCTCGCGTTCCAACCCCACCGCTTGAGAATCTTACATTTTTACAGTCGGGAGATTGATTGTCTTCAATTGTTGACGTGTCAAATTTAGAATTCATGCCGCCGTCAAACATCACTCGATTTTTGCCGGGGTAGACTCTTCTAAATTCGCTCATGGTTTACTTTGTACCAAGCGAAGTTGTGGGCAGTAGCTCTTCTAGCTTAACAATTGCGAAAGCATCGGCTCGCTTCGACCTTCGTATCTGTGATCTAATTTTTATTTTTTCTACATTCCAACGCTCCGAGTACCTGTCGTGCATTTGCCAATTTAAGTCCTTAGCGGCCATTTCTTTTATAACAAATGTTACAAGCGATCCGTGGAATCTAGATGGCATTGACAGCACCGATCCGGGAACCAACGCTTCCTCGTCGCAAAGTGCATAAACGTCAAGAGCGAGCACGCTGCCCGGAATGGGCCTTAAATTAAAGGTTCGATCCCAAATATAATAGTACTGCGGAACGCCCGTATCGGTAGAAAGTTGATTTTCAATAGTGAGAATGTCATCCTGACTCATGGAAATTTCTTTAAGTTTGCTACCGTTATATGTGATTCTTTTTATAGAGTTTGCTGTAGCTGGCCAAGCGTACTCCCTAGTGCCGATAACAGTTGAGCTTTGAAATCTCTTTTCGATAACCAGTCCGCAATCACGCGTCACCTCAAGCGAGCCCTCGTATACTATGTTTGCAATCTCCGCAGAGCTCCAATTATTATCGCCCGCAGCGTTATATCTATTTCTCGCCGAAGTTTCTATTTCCGCTAATGTCATTATTGTTCGCTCCGATTGGTTTTGATGACTAAAGCTGGCAATGTATAAATACGCGAGAATTCAGAAAATAGAGGGCTAGGTATGGCTTTCGTGAAATCTGCCATAAGACGAACCCCCCACAAGAGAATTTACTAAGAAATATTAAAAACCTTTTCAAACATATTTATTTGTCTCTTGATGCAATCTCTTCAACCCGAAGCTTTTTATACGACTTAGGGTGTGGTGCGCCGTCCGCATCTCTAACAATAGGGCTAAATAGTCCTAGAAAATCTGTTGCCTCGCCTCGCTCCATTTTAATAAATTGCTTGGGGGCAATACTCACTTCAACACCCTTAAAAGCTTGTGTGAAGGGGTACTCGTTGTCATTCCATACTTTTACATCCATATAAATTCCTTTCTTAATTTCCTTTGTCGTAACAAATAATTTTAAACGCTGCCGAGAATGAAACCACGGCAGTTGTGTCTATCTTGTAATACTGATGACCTGGCGGGACATCAATTATTACGCCAGTAATGGCGCTCCCCACAGTGAACGAAGCAAATTGCAGCGTAGAGCTATTGATAACCTTATTTAATTTCTTATAAGTGTTGCCGTCGCTCGACGCCGACAAGCTCCAAGCTGTGTTAGAGGTCATGCTAGGTACTTCAATATAAACAAGCGAATAAGGCTTACTTAAATCGACAGCAACGGACGTAGAGAAGCTCGGAATTGTTGCGTCATAGATTCTGCTTATTATAGACATTTTCTGAACCCTCGGATTGTTGCTGTCATTTTGATTCCTCCATTATATCGGCTATCTTTTGTAATACAATTAGCGAAAATAACGCTGTGTTTAAATTCTTGTAAGTCATTAATCAATCACGCCCACAAGCCTGAACGAGCACTACATTGCCGGAACCTACGCTACTAATAACGACACGTAGCATTCCCATCATATTCGAGGGAATGTAACTAGGCCCTATTTGTCCCGTGGCGGTGAAATCTTGCGAAAGCTTGGGCTTTAAATCATAGTCCTGCTGTATCGTCACGGCGAGTTAACTCCCGTAAACAACCAAGCAGAACACGTCGCCACTAGCCGCAGCTCCGATGTTTAAAATTCCGGGTCTAGCAGTAGCGCCCGACCCAATATTTCTCTTCATAAGAATCGCCGACGAGGCCATAGAAATAGGCGCGAGTGAGTGGCCGTGAATCACGCTTAAGCCGGTGTCTATATTTCCGCTTGAAGCGTCTACCGAACAGCTCATTACGTTTACGCGTAAATTACCGAATACCGTTTTATCTAAAAAATCTATTGTGAATGCCATTTGTGTTTCCCCTCTAAAAAAGAATTTTCATATCTGGTTTTGTTGGATCAAGGGCTTGCGCCTCAAGATGCCGACTCATGTGGTACATATCTAAAAAGCCCGCTAGCTTCATTTGCTTAATTGCAATCATGTTGCCCTCTGCAAAAGCCCCTAAAGTTCCTCCTTCAGTGCAGTTTAACCAAATCCCGGGCACCCGCAACGCTAAGCTGTCGAACCATGCTTTAAAATTCGCATAAGACTGCCAACTAAGAACTTTGTTACCGTATACATCTATCATCTTTACGACGTTTCCCAAGTTCGCGTCATACTTCGAATTCCACGCATGGAAGCGGCGCATATAACTAAAGCAAAAATCGGCCCCAACAAACGCTATCGGATTGCATCCAAGGTAACCTTTAGCAAAGTACAGGCACGCGCCCAGCACGTTGCCACCTGTCGAGATATATTGAAAGAAAGGCTCAATGGCATTAAGTTTTTCCATGTAGTCCTTCGACGGCACTGGAGAGTTCATAAAGTAAACCTCGCCCTGCCACTTTTCTAATAAACTTGGATGAGTCCCGATGAATGCAATTAAGATTTTGCCCTTAGATCGCTCCCAATACCATTCGGGATCATGAGAGCCGCCCTCGTAGACCTCTTCAACTGTAACCGGCCCAGCGTCAAGCGACATATAGAAATCGACATGAATGTCTTGATCTTCGAAATAATGAAAATTATGCAAGCAAGAAACCAGAGGAATCTCGCCACGATCTTTAAGTAAATGGCCATTCTTTTTGAGCGACGGGCCCGAGCCCGCAATAATGCAAGGCTTGTATTTGTGGGCGTTAAAGAACTTGCCTATGCCCCGATCTTTAAACGGCCCGTATTTCTTATGGTTAGCCTCGACGTTTTCGAGCCATATCTTTTCCCAGTGATTTGTTGTGGCGCTATCGCTCGAAGAGGATTGCGAATACATGGCTTCGGCTGTGATTGGGGGCGTCTCGATATTGTTTTGGAAATCAAGAATCATCTCAATAAGCTGGCCCTTGTCATGCTTTTCCTTGAGAGCCCTTAGCTCCAAAAGCTCTTTTTCTTCAATCATCAATGTCCTTTGCAAAAGAAACGGTTCTCGAAAGTTTATACCCCCCCGGTTTTAAACCCTCAAGAACCGCGTCCAGAATAATCTAAACCGGCAAGTTAACGTATAACGATGCAGCGTTTCCGCTTACGATCGCTGTAGTCAATTCTCCGACTTTGAACCCATCCACCGAACCAGTGGCAATTAAGCCCGCTGCTCCGAGCATCTTGGGCCCTGCACTTTGTGAAGACGCGCTTGAAGCAATCGCGACGGTTACTTTACCGCGCACGAGAGCCCATCCGTATTCAGCCGCAGGAATAGTTACGTGCTTAACAAAACCCACGCACCAATCACCCGAGACCGACGACACAGAGGCAGAGTATATGCCCGCCGACGCGGAAGCGGGGCGGGACATTCCCACACCAACTCCGGTCGCGGCAATACCTGCATTGTGAACATAAATATAGCGTTCGCCATCTGCTTCTACGCGAACGGTTCCAAGTGCCACAGTGGGCACCGCCGTTACGTGCGAGACTGAGTCAAATAATATTGGGGCAATATTTGTAGCCATTTTATTTTTCTCCCTTTCTTTATTAAGAGGTTAGTCCGGTGAAAACGCTCAAGAGTCGTAGGTTAGAGTAGCAAAGCGCACCCGCCCACAGGACTTTCGCAGATTCAACGTCTTGGTTAATTGGTCGCACAAAAGGAATGAACTTCATGTCGGCTTCTCTGTGCACTGTTAAGAAAAAATGCTCTTGATTGAGCATGAATACATGCGATCCGGGGGCCTTCGAATCCGCGAACCAAGGGGTGCCTTGAAATAGGATGTTGTCGAATCCAGCGTTAGCACGGTCCTTGTCTACGAAGCGTTGTTGCGGCTGCAACAGACCCCAATAGATGCTATGAAGCGCCCGGCTAGACGTGATAATCGTAGGCTTTTCATTATCCACAACAGCCGACTCGTAGCCAGTTTTAAGGGCCGGAAGCGACATGGTTGTAGTAGTGGTGTTTAGTTGCGGCCTCCACCACGAGTAATCAGTCTGAGAAATCCCGCCGACAGTATTCGAGGTAGACGCGGCAACACGAAGGCCGACCAGGGCCTTGGCGTCCGATCCGCTCGAATACAAGCCATCGCCAAGTTGTTGTGCCAAGGTTCGCTCGGCGTTCTTAACTTTGGCTTTAACGAAGTCGATTACCTGTGACTCGCCAGAGTTTTTCAGCTTGTCGATACCGGCAATCGAAATGTTGGCGTAGTATTGCTTCCACACAAACTCGGCGCCCGTGAAGACTTCTGAGTCAGTGGTGCTAAGCACATCGGTTCCGCTATATGTTCCCGCTGCTGACGTTTGAGCGTACTCAAGCGGCACAACGATGCGCTCTCCGCCGTCAATCTTTCGGTACCCGTTTCCTTTTTTCATTTCTGAAAGAAGTACGTTGCTATCGAAAATATTGTCGTAAAGTTTGGGTAAAAATTTCTTCTGAGTTATGGCGTTTATCTGATTTAATGATAAAGGCATTTTTTTCTCCTTTTAAAGCACCTAGCTAATCCCTAGTTCGGTTAGTATTTCTTCGGTGCTCGGATATGATTTTGTTTGTTTGGTTGGTTTAGTGAGTCCATCTCCAATTTTAGGTGCCGAGAGCTTTGCGCTCAGTAGACCTGTTTTGGATTGCTTCTCTTTTTGAGCTGCGAATTGCTCTCGAGCCCGCGTTTCAGCGCCCTTTATTAGATCATCATGGTAAAGGTCTAAAAAAGCAGCTTTAAACGTCTTGAAACCATGCAAATTTGCATGAGATAAAACATTCTGCTCCCTAGCCCTGCCATTATCACCTACCGAAACCCAATCTAGATCCTTATATTTTTCTTGGATGGATTTGATTTCAGTATCGAGCGCATTATCCTCTTTTGATGTTTCTTCAGCTTTTAATTTCTTCTCGTATTTGTCTATCACTCCTTCGAACTTAGTGAGTCGTTGAAGTAGAGGGTGGTCGGCTGGCAAATCCCCGTAGCCATCTTTCTCGGCCTGAATAACCGATTGGAGCTTTTCCCACTTGTCAGGATTGTCTCGAACCCAAGTGTCAATCGGCTCATAGTTACTGGCCATCTCTTGAGCTTGCTCGCGCTGTTGCTTCACTTCGTTCATTGTCTGAGCGTAGTCGTAGCCCTGCGATGCACGCTTTAGAATCATCGAAAGGGGCTCTTTGATGAGACGCCCCTTGTAGTTGTATTCATATTCCTGTTCTTTAGGCGGAGCTACCGGCACAACCGGCGCAGCTACGGTGGCAACTTCTGGCGCGACCTGCTCGCCCTCGATAGGGTCTGAAGGTGTCGGACCGTCGGCATCGTTGCCATATTTCGACATTAACGCGTCAACTTCGTCATCCGTTACATCAGTGGTTTGATTTTCAGAGGGGGTGAAAGGCATAATTACGCGTTCTCTACGGGAACACCGTTAACACCTGCTTCGGCGTCGGCAATTCCTTGGGGCTGCTCGGCTGCGCCCATCATTTCGCCCAACTGGCCTACAAGAGATTTTTGCCTCTCAGGCGATAGCTTCTGAAGTAAAATTCCGATTTGGTCAATAACCTGCTCTTCGGACTCTTGCTCGGGGGCTTGGCCGGGTACTTGTTCGGTGACTTGCTCGGGGGCTTGCTGTTGCGCGGGTGCGCCTTGAATTTGGGGCATGTGTATATAACTCCTAGTGTTGTCGTTTGTTTTGGGACTAAAAAACTAGATAAGTTTATACGATAAGTTTAGTTGTCGGTCGTATCATAACGAAACTTGAGGGGCTTGTACAATTCCCGCCTTCGCCGCCGCTGCATCCTGCTCGGCTTGCTGAGCCGCTTGCTGAGCCGCTTGGGCTGCGGCGTCCATTCGCTCCTTAACAGATTGCCAGTTTGGCCACTCTGAGGTTTTTAGAACCTCTTCTTGATCTATAATACCGGCAGCGAAAAACTCCATGGCGCGCCGATTCAGTTTTTCCTTCATGAGAGGCATCGAGGTTCCGGTACTCACTTTGACGTCCAGAGCGCCCTTGATAGGAATTTCCTGCTGATCCATGTATCCGCCATCGGGCCCCATACGTTGAACCATGGCGGAACGAACTGGATTGCCGCGCTCGTCAAGAACAGACTGCCCCATTTCGTCAACATGTTGCTTGATGTGAAACTTAAAATACTTTTGGGCGCCTTGGTTATTCGTCACACGAACAACTGTAGGCACGTCCCTATATTGAAGCACCCGGCTTAGGTACATTTGACCTAAGTCCTGAAGGCACGCGTCTAGAAAACGCGACTTAAGACGGGAGCGTGTTAGCGACGCTTCCTGCAAGTCGGAAATGGCCGCAGCGGCAGTCACGCCGGGAGGTGGCGACGACTCTTGAGCCCCCGAAATACCGTTAAACCAGCCCTCCATGCGATCTACGAGTTGTAGGACATATGGCTGGAGATCAACGCCCGCTTCGCGGCGCACCTCGCCGTTTTTGTTTTTCTCTATGATTAGCCCGGGAGAATTAACAAGGTTGTCGGTATCGACGCCGCTTTCGTCGTCCACTATCCAGATTGGATTTCCCATCAGCGTCAACACATCGAGAGAGAATGAAATCAATTTGTTGAATATTTTCTGCGGAGACTCTTCTTGCTCAATGTCGCCCATGCCCCAAAACTCACGGGGCAGCATGTAGTTTAAAAGCCTCGCGTAAGGAAATTTCTTGTCTTCGTACGGTATGGGGCCGTCTTCGCACAGCACGCCCCCGGCTACGACTATTTTTCTACCCATCGGGAACTTAAGGCGCTTGTTACCCTGTTCATCTGTCTCTTGATCGTTCGAGAGCATGTAAATGGTTTTTTTCAGAGTTTTTCTGTCAAGAAGTGACTCCATGCTGTGGCCTGATTCGCGCATAGACTTGGTTTCGTCTATCGGTAGCCGCAATTGATAGATGGGCTCAAGCTCTGTCTTCTCGCTTCGTATCGCGTCGACGATGTCAGACTTAACGAAGCGCCCGACATCTGGGTATTCGCGCTTGATTTGGTCAATGCCCACGGGCTCGGCCTTTATAAACGATCTGGCCTTTTTGTTGACGTCCGTCGCTGATGGATCTGGATAGCAAGCGAACGGGTCGCATGACTCCATGGAAATGTCTCCTTCCATGGGCTGAGCTTCGGGATTGTGCGTTAGCGATAGAAAGCCTGTGCCGTAAAAATGGGCATCGTAGACGGATGCGGTCAGCTCCATAAGCCAGTTGTTCTTTATCCAGTCGGCCTCCGAAAGTTCGCTCATTATGTCAGCAAACTCTCGATCGCTCGGCTCTTGGGGTATGAACTCCCATCGTGGGCGCGTGTCGGTAATGATCGGCACGCTACTGTTTATTGACTTGAAAATGAGGTTAATAACCTCTGAATGTCGGTACGAGGGTCGCTGCTCACGCCATTGCTGGCCTCGATACATTTTATAGTAATTCATCCAGCTTTTGTCGTACTGCGAACGCCAACGCTTCGAGGTAGCAAATTTCTTCTCGACCATGCGCATCGTTTTTCGCTCATATTCAGTAGGATTGTAATTATCGCCTGAATCGGCCTCGGGCACCTCGGGCTTAGTTAACTCATGCTCTCCACCTATCATAAAGCGTCCCATTCCTTTTGTTTTCTAGCTGCCGAGGCGTCAGAGCCTTCGCGCTTCATTGCTTCAGCGGTTTCACTGCCGACTTCGACGACTCCGCGCCTTCGGGCCAACTCTTCCCTATGTTTTTTATTTTTAGTCACCGCGCCAAGTCCGATGTTGAATTCGGCGTGTTGAACCGCTGCGCCCATGATCTGGAAGCGCCCCCATACTCGGTCTAGAATATTGCCACAACCCTCGCAGTGCTCAGTCATTCCCGCTTGGTGCATCGATTTGTTTATGACGTGCTCTTTTTCGCATTTCTTACAAATGTATGGATATTGCATTTAGCCCAAATAATACCATTCAAGACCATTTTTCCACAGTCCGATGCTTCTTTTTTAAGATGCTATCAAATGGATTGGTGCTCTCGGGAACACGAATCTTGGGCTGTGATTTGATAATAAGGTGCCGTGTACCGAGCGTTATGTATCTATCAACGTCTTGAGTGTGATCCGCCGCGCCTACTGGATTCATTTCCTTTGTATCGTCATCGGGGCCCAAGTCGTCAGGCTCGGGGTAGTGATAAAGCTCCCGCTCGTCGGACGTATATGGGCACGATCCTGCAAACTCTTTGTATCGCCTAGATTTAATTATCTGGTAATGCAGGTCGATGCCGCGCCGAATGGAGCCCTTGCCTGTATCGGCCCCCTCAGCCGGAAGCTTGTTCCGGTTAAACTCCTCTATGTGGCCGGGCTGATCTGTGCCGCAGAAAATGCGCTCAACAGGCCAGACTGCTAAAGCACGTCGAACGACTTCCATTTGATCGGGCAGCGTTAGCCCCGTTTTATAGAACTCAGAGAAACCGAACTCCAACCCATCTGGCGTTATAGCTCGAATCTTAAACACGAAAGGGTCGGTGTAGCCCCAGTCGATGCCGCCGAAGAATCTCGTACCTGGCGGAAACTCGAACGGCTCTATCAAGTTCTGTTCGTCGTCCCAACAATCATAAACGAGGCCCTGCATTCGCCCCCACTCGCCGCCGAATAGCATTTGATACCGGCGCGGATCCATTGTGTTTTGCTGCCTAGTTCGAACTTCTGGATTTGACAGCGAGTTGTAGGGATTTTCCCACGAAGCGGCTTGGATAAGATTCACGTCTTTACTTGAGAGCTTGCCGGACTTCAAAGGCCGAATGATGTCCTTGAAAATCCAGTTCATCGTGTATGGCGAAGTAGTTAGCATGATTGGGCAATTATTGGTCGATTGCCGGCCTTTTATGGTTTCCCAGAAGTATAGCGAGAATAGCCCGGCCTCATCGCCCCAAATTGCGCGCGTATTCGGTATGCCCACAATAGAGTCGGGCTGGGTATTTGTGCGGCAATAGACCGTCCCGCCTGAGTGCATTACAAACATGTCATCTTTTTGCTTATATTCGCCGTAGCCGTCCATGACCTTTAGAAAGTGTGGCAGCGTTGATTGCTTGAGAATTTTATAAGTCGGGGCTGTGATTATGAAATTGTCGTCTTTGTTGTTGAACGTGTGCAGGTGCCGCTTGAGCCACAGCGCGCCCGAAAGCGTCTTTCCCCATTGAACCCCGGTGCCCAGTATGGTCAGGTTTGTATCGGAGAATATCGCTTCTTCTTGTTTCTCAGAATGCGGGCAAAACTCTTCTTCTTCTTGCTCACTCACAGTCAACAAGAGCCAGCGGCTCGCCCACGGCTTTCGTGACCTTTGAGATGCGTCCGGTTATTAGATGCACGGTTGCTGGATGCGCGCCCACAGCGTCGTTTACCTTTGAGCGGTAGAGCCCGAAATTCTGATTATAGGTTAGCGTGTCGCCCGGCTTAATGTCCGCAGTAACAATGGCCCTGCGCTTATGCCTAAAAACCATGTCCTGTTCGGACTTTACCCATCCAAGCCTAGGCTCATCTGTGTATTGCAGCGCGTGAACCATCGCTTTGAAGTCGTCTACGTTTAGTGCATGTGGCGCGTCTGGCGTGTCGGTGTAATTAAAAGGATTGAAATGCTTTTCTAGCACTAGTGCCCCGTTGTCGCGGGCCAGCATGGGTACTGAGTAGACTTCTTTCGAGTGGTCGGAGAATCCTGTCATGAAACCCATGGAGCCCACAAGCTCGTCCATTAAAGAAAGTTTACGCATGTCTACGTGCGTAGACGGGTAGGCGGCTTCACAGTAAAGGAACGTGACATTCCGTCCGGGCACCTCGTCAAGAAGCTCGGCCACAGCGGCTATGTCAGCCAGCGATTGGCCGCCGGTCGATATGTATAACGGCTTTCCCAAAGCCATAAGAACGGCGAGCATGTCGACGTGGCACATCTCGCTCGAGGCCAGCTTATGAGTTTCTACGTATGGGTCTATGGCTCTAATGCCTTCCACCGAGAATGGGGTGCACATAAACTCGATTCCAACGGCCTTGGCTTTCTCTGAGAGCTTCGGCAACCACTCCTTGGGCATAATCCCCGTATGGCTAGCAAGCTCGCATGGGTAGCCGTATAGCTCATCATGAGTGTAAAGTTGGAACTTAACAGCGTCGGCACCCACGGACTTGGCTAGGTGTGTTGCGTTGATGCAATCGTCCAGTGATTTAAAGTTAGAGCCCACTTCGGCTATTATTTTCATTTCGAACCTCCAACTGGTTTCTCTATTCCTAGCACAATTTCCTCACCGTTTAGTCGCTTTATAACAGTCGCTTTTGGCATAGTGATTTCCAATTGTTCCTTCACTTTTCCTATAAGTCGATTGAGGATAAAGTCTAATCGTGTTTGGTCTCCCATAACTACGGCCTTGTGAATGATCGAAGCCAACATGAGCTCTAGCATTGGCGTGTTGTTTTTTTTGACCGCTAGACTCAACTCATCTTTCGTCATCGTTATGTATTTAGTAATCAGAAGTTCTAGTCTTACAGGGGTTAAGCGTTGAACCATTTGCAGGTCGGGTGGTAGTCGAGTGGCCTTACCTCCGAGAATTGATTCTTTATTGCCCTTTTTAAACATAATGCACCGCTGCGGCGTTTAGCAGGCTGTTAAGGCGTCGCGTCATACATTCC
>Ga0105050_10006322_pt1 | contig 14763 bp, 10 predicted proteins | sample FRY01_FD_78088 | JGI IMG/M metagenome (GOLD analysis project Ga0105050, IMG submission 78088) | Freshwater microbial communities from Lake Fryxell liftoff mats and glacier meltwater in Antarctica - FRY-01 | ecosystem: Environmental > Aquatic > Freshwater > Ice > Glacier meltwater ... | reverse complement strand
TTACGGCTTGAAGAAGAACTCTGGTTATAGGCTAATCCTTCATCCAATCCATCCATACCCAGAATCTCATTCGGCAATAACCTGCCAGCGTATCCTTTGCTGTTTGAATTAATACTATTAATTGCAAATAATCCAAGTCCAGTAATGGTATGATCATTCTTAAATGTTTTCTTATAATTCAAGGTAGTTTCATTTGAGAAACTATTCGAGAAATTATTATTGATCGAACCGTTTACACCATTCATGTTATTCGGACTAGGACCACCCTGAGCTGTTTTTGAATTGTAGAAACGTTCAAGAGTCAATTTATTATGACGGATACCAGCATTTGATTGTAAGGTCAGGTCTTTATTTATTTCATAACTAACATAACCGTTTCCTTCGATAAGGTTGGTAATATTGTATGAATGCTGATTCTCAAGGTCAATAAGTGGGTTAACCCTGAAATCCGAGGCATTCATAGCCTCATCATCTACTGCGTCTTCCAGAAGATTATCATTTGGATTAGGGGTTATAGGTCGGTATAACCATGCTCTTGACAAAGCAAAAGCTGTTGGGTTACCGGAGGTTACTGCTCCCTGGCTGATAATCTGACCGTTCTGTCTGATCCCACTATAATTAGCAGTAACTCCTGCCTTAATTTTTTTACTGATTGTCTGATCCAATGTTACGCGACCTGAATAGCGATTGAAACCAGTATTAATAATAGAACCTGTCTGATCGAATAAAGATCCTGAAATAGAATATTTAGTCATCTCGGTACCTCCCCTCAATGCCAAGTTATAATTTTGAATATTACCTTGCTGCATTACATAATCCTGAAAGTTAACACCCGCTACGTTTCTGTAATCCTCCAGAGTTTTGCCTCCGGCAAAATATGCAGTGGTTGTTGCTGAATTAGGATTTAATTCAGTTTGGTATTTAATAAATTCATAAGGACTCATGACATCTACATACTTTGGAACAGTCTGAATACCATAAGAACTGGAAAAATTAACAGTAGATTTTCCAACTTTTCCTCGTTTTGTCTGGATTAGAATTACTCCGTTTGCAGCTCTTGATCCATATATCGCTGTTGAAGAAGCATCCTTTAGTATAGTCATTGATTCTATCTCCTCAGGATTTATTGATGCAGGATCAGGATCTTCAACCGGAAATCCATCAATAACATATAATGGAGATGTGCTTTGAGTCAAAGAACCTGCTCCCCTGATCACGATATTGATACCACCACCCGGCTGACCATCAGCTGCATTAACCTTAACACCAGCTACACGACCAGCTAAAGCTTCAGCAAATGTTCCAACTGGAGCTTTCATCATATCATCCATTGGAACAACTCCAACAGATCCGGTAAGATCCGGCTTTGCAACAGTACCATAACCAATTACTACCACTTCACTTAAAGAAGAGCTTGAAGTGAGTAAAGTTACTTCGATAGTCGTGCGGTTACCCACAACAAGTTCTCTGGTTTCCATTCCTAGAAAGGCGAAAACAATTGTTTCATTACTTGCGGCCTGAATACTGTATTTTCCATTTGCCAGAGTTGTGGTTCCTCTGTTTGTTCCTTTAACCCTTACTGTAACCCCGGGTAATGGCTGCCCTGCTTCCAGAACGGTTCCAGTAATGTTTTTTAATTGCTGGGAAATAGCCTGCTCAGAAAAGCTGAGGAAAAGCATCAGCAGAATTACTATCCCTGCTCCGGAGGGATAATACCTTTGTTTTTTAAACTTCATCATGTAAATTTTAAGCATAGTTTATAATTAATAGTTAATAATAGGCAATAAAACATTCGGGTGCGTACCCGTTTTTAAATAAAATCAATAAATCCTTATACTCTTAGTCCTAAAAAAAAAAATAAAAAAAAAAAAAATTTATAGTTGGTTAAAAAAAATATGCTTAAAATTTCATTTTACAGAGCTTTTTAAAAATTAATCTTTAATTATTAAACAATCTTAAATAAAATTAAAAGGAACAATGATTATGAAAATACAATTCTAATGCTGCAACAAGATAGAAATATAAAACGTTTACGTACACTAATATATAAATAATTATAAACTTAGCATATAAATAAAAAAATATTGGGTCTGAATGTCCAAAGTTTACTCCGTTTAGTATTTAAGTGGATCAGGAATTTTTATCAGATCGGTTCTGGTAAGTCCATTTTCTGTGACCCTGGCAAGGGCATAAACTTCACCTTCTTGACCTACTGCTATCGAATTTACATATAAGGGTCGATCACCGTTCGGATAAAACACAGGACCATGATCCTGATATTTGCCTTCAGGTATGTTATAAGTTATTAAATGAAGATTCTCAAGTCCTTTCGCTGCACCTTTAGCAATATCAGATTGACCTGTGACACGTTTACCATCAATATAAATCGGACCGCCTGTCAGATAATAAATAGTCTTCCCATCAGGTCCGAGCTGAAAACCAAGATAACCATAACTAAATTGATCAAACATTCCGCTTTTAGCTGAGGGCTCTGAAGTAATCCGTCTAACTAGTTCAATTTTTGATTTTTTGGGATCGAACCGAAATAAGTACCCGGAATTTCCATGAACACCATAAGCTAAACCTTCAGGTTTGTACCAGAAGATTTCCCGCCAGTTATAACCCATGTTACCGGGCTTGGTGGGTTCATATTTCCCAAAATAATCAAGTCTGAGATTTACATTTTCAAGTTTATTGATCAGACCCTCCTCAGGATTATAACTAAAAATATCACCTTCTGAAGTTGAAAAATGTGCAGTTCCATCGCTTGGATCAACAACAAGTGAACGGCATAATGAACGGAAATCATCACCAGGCATGCCCCCCTCACCATTTGCGGATATCTGACCCAGGTTTTTTAATTTATTATTATCGATATCATAATGTATAAAATTACCTTTCGGCCATGATATGCCGAAAACATGGCCACGATCACAATCCATGGTCATCGAAACCATACCTTCTCCATCTGGTAATAGCGCTAGATTTTCAAATTTTCTGGTTTGCAAATCATAGGAAAGAATACAGCCGCCAGGGTATAGTTTATAACCTGTAGGGGGATTTACCGGAAGGCGTTCCATTCCCCCGATAAGTTCATAATATCCAATATGAGTTGAGAAGTATAGCTTACCATTTCTTTCATAAAACCGGGCGTGACTTTTACCTTGTGGGATAAACATTTGATCTTTTTCACCACATATTTCAGTCAGATCCCCAAGAAATTCTGTTTTATCGATCTTAGGATCATAGAGGTACATTTTACCTCCAACATGGATCTGGTCTGAAGATAAAATATAGTAAATTTTACAATCGCTGGCTGCCGATAGCGCATTGTATGTATCGTGTGCCTCTTGAAATCCCGAATTATAAGTAGTAGCAGTTAGATGTTTAACTTCAACAATTCCTTCTAATGTATTCATGCAATATTTCGTATCTTTTTTTCCTGCCAACAATTAGCAGGAAATCCAACTATTAATTTATTTTTCTAATGATTTTTTTACAGCTTCTGCACTAGTTTGTATCTTACTGATTGCATTTGCAATTGAATCCATGTCTTCCCTGGTACCAAGAAGTAAGTTCTGTGTAAACCATACCATTTCTGTGCATAAAAGGTCATTCTCAGGACACTGATTTCGCTCCATATATTTATTATAATCAAGCATGTCTTTATGATACATTCTTTTATAATTCTTTGAGGCAAATGCTTCCTTTAAAAACTCCTGTTTATTCAAAGGAGTATATCCGCTTGAGCAAGGTACACCTTCTGCACGTAAAGCCTGTAAAAATGCATTTCTAGATAAACCTTTAAAATCATCCTTCTTATATCTGAAGGAAAACAAATGGAATGAAACACGGGTAGCACAATCATATAATTTATATGGAACAATACCCGGAATATTCTGAATCTTAGATTTTAAATATTTTGCATTCTCTTCACGCACTGTAGTTTGTGCATCCAGTCTTTCTAGTTGTGCTAAACCAATAGCTGCCTGATATTCTGTAAAACGAACTTTTGTTCCAATCCTTATGCTCCCTGCATTAAAGGTTCCAACCGCAGTACCAAAAGGAAAGCCAAGATTCTGAAAAGAAACACAGCGATCCATAAGATTTTCATCATTACTTACAATCGCTCCTCCTTCGCCAATCGGAATATTTTTTGAGTTCTGGAAACTGTAACAACCTGCATTTCCAATTGTACCTACCTTTTGATTATTGACTTCAGTAAGCGGTGCCTGACAGGCATCTTCAATCACAAAAAGATTATGCTTTCTGGCAATATCCATTATTCTAGGCATATCTGCAGGCATTCCCAAAATATGAACAGGTAAAATTGCTTTTGTACGTGGTGTTATTTTAGCCTCTATTTTTGAGGGGTCGATCTGATATGTATCCGGATCAATATCCACAAATACCGGCATTGCTCCATTCATAAGAATTGCTTGGACGGTAGATATAAACGTATAAGGTGGAACAAGCACTTCATCACCGCCTTTAATGTCCAGTTGATTCAATGCCACGATTAAAGCATTAGTTCCATTATTTACAACTAAAGCACGTTTAGCTCCATTGGCTTTCGCCCAGGCTGCTTCAAATTCATTGACTACCGATGCACGCGACCAGATTCCACTTCTAAGTACTTCAAGAACGCGTTTTTCATCAGTTTCGGGTATCCAAATAGGCCACTTTATCCATTTGGCTTTATCCCATGCAGTTGGACCACCCAAAATCGCCGGTCTTGCAGCATAATTTAAATCCCCGGCTAGCAGTGATGGTGTTAAACCCATTGTCAGAACAGTACCCACTCCAGCCAGAGAGCTCTGCTTTAAAAACTTGCGTCTCGATGAATCAGTGTCTTTATTTTTCATGGCTATTTTTTAAAATCAAATTTTGACTATTGTAAAGGGGTTCATCCGTTTATTGTATTGTTTTTTAATCCTGTTGGATTGATATGGCAATTTATATTATAATGTACATGAGCAATTCACAAAAATGTTCATTCTCAACTCTCCTACTTTGAATTCAATCTGATAAAAAAAAATTTATAACAATATAATTAGCGTTTACGTACCCGAATATATAAATTATTTTTTTCTAAAACAATAATCCAAGGGATTATATTTAAGCTTATCTGCCTGCTAATGGAAGATCAAACTACCTGATAACTACCCCGATCATATCAATAGAAACACCGGACTGAGCTTGTCCAACTTCTTTAACCATAGCTTTTGAGGCGGCTGGCGGACGAAGCGGGTCATAATATTTAGGACGAATTTCATTTAATTTTGCACTGTGAACATCAGTGCTAACATAATAGGTAGCTTTGACAAGATGTTTAAAATCACTGCCCGTGTTTTTCAATATTGTACCCATTGATGTAAATATGGATGTCAACTCAGAATCAGCATTCCCTGAAACTTGCCCGTATAAGCCCGATATATAAATCTTTCGACCGAAATTTATACGGGTAACCTTACAATAAACAGGTGAAGCGACCATTCCAGGAGGAGTGATAAAATCAATCTGCTGAGTAGATTTAGTTCCGGCATTTACTGATGAAGCGATTAATTCTATTTCAATTACCGGATCTTTGCTGGTCCATTCTACATTGACCATTGGTGGTACAGTAGTACCCTTAAAGAAATTGGTAAACTCCTCCTCTACTACTTTAAGATCAGACATCGGTCTGATAAAAGATTTAATCTGAACAATATCTTTTTTGTCCAAGCCCAATGAAACAAGAGTAGCCTGTAGTTGCTCTAATGTTCCTCGTGTTGCTTCAGCAATCTCACCCTTCACAGCCTGACCAGAAACATAAACCACTGGACCAGCAGGTAAAATCGCAGCGCTGGCACTACCCCGGGCAGAGGATAAATTCTCAGGCATAAAATACTTAACACCTTCCAATCTGATTTTAGCAGAAACTGCAATGGCATCCATTGAAACCAATGCATCAGTATGGGTAAGATCGCCTGCAACAAAACTTACAGCAGGTTTTTTACCTGATTTAAATCGCTTATTGATATGCTCCTGAACTTCTGTTATAAGCTTTGAATTTATGATATAAATATTAAGTTTAACAATCTGATCAAGGTTTGAACCTGCCTTTTTTAAAACTGAAGAAATATTCGAAAAAACCTGATTGAGCTGTGCATTGAGATTTCCAGGCTCAGCAATATTGCCTGATTTATCAAGTGGAAGAAATTGGGTTGTATGAATTAGCGGTACCTCATCAACAATTACTGCATCTGAGGCTCCAGGAAGATTCGAAGACCCATAATATTGAATGTTTTGCCCTTTCTGAGCAGTAGCAGAAAAACCTAGGGATATGATAAAAATACAGATCAAAATTCTCATTATAAAATAGTTGTCAGTTATCTGTTGTCAGTTGTCTGGATATATTGCTAATTGTCAGATGGATTTTCAATGATCATAATTCTTTCCTCTTAATCTTAATAATTAATTCCCAATGAACCAAACCTTATGCTTGATAACAGATAACAGTTAACTGTTATCTAAAATCCTCTTAGTTATTTATCGGCGCCCAATAAGCACAATAGCCTTCTGCTCGAACCGGTCCTTTAAACAACAAACAACCACCACATGGCTTATCTTTTGTTGGAGGAAGATAGAGTGCGCAATTGCTGCAATGACTGTCAGGAATTGGTGTTTTGTTCACATATGCCAGCTTTTTGCGTTTTTCAACCTCTTCAACACTAACCCCACTAAGATCGTCGCATGGATTTTTTTGTGCAGGCTGGGGAGTTTTTGGCTGTTTTTTTGAATCCCCTCCTTTAGCCATGCTGCTGACTGAGCTACCGGCAATCAATATTCCTGTTCCTAATGTAACTGAACCGGCAAGTATATATTTCTTAATAAACCTTCTTCTTGAATACTTTTTTTCTTCCATCTTTCTAATCTCAACCTGTCAATCTTTATTTCAACTTATCTCTAATTCTTTCTAAGTAATTGAAACCCTTCCTTAACTTCTTCAATTGAGCCGGCATTTAATTGCCCTGAAAGCTCTTTTGTGGACTCATTTTTATTCAATCCTGCTTTCAGTCCTTTTAAGGCTGCTTGCTGCATATCTGCTGAAGAAAGTGACTCAGCTGAAAGAGTTTTCAAATAAGCCGAATACTGTTCCTTATTATATCTGGCACCAATAATATTTGACAAATCCTGAATAAAACTAAGCTTCCAGGTTTCTTCTTTACTGAAGAACGCATTGTCTTGTATTAGTGAATTTAAAATTTCAACAGAAGAACCCGCCTCTGAACTTATCACTGCACTTCTGAACCAATCATTCTGTCCGTATTTCTTAATCACTTCTGCCAAAGCTAGAATAATCTTTTTCCCTTTAAATTCTCCCAGACTAAGTGCAGCCTGCAAAGCAACACGCTTTGATGGATCATTAATCATAGAAATTAACTGTTTACTGGTTTTAGGATATCTTTCTGCAAGTATAATGCCATTTTCACGTACACCCGGTTCAGAATCAATCAATGATTGCTTGATGACTTTTTCACTCAGCGAATTTAAACCTTCAAGTACATAAAGTGCATGAAGTCTAGTTCTTGAATCAGGGCTGTTTGAAAACAATGATATTACTGCAGGTACAATAGTTTTATCCTGACGCTCGAGGAGTAAACGCTGAGCCTGACCACGATACCAGCCATTTTTATGCGACAGATAGTCTACTAATTGCAGACTTGTAGCATTTTTAAGGTCTACCTTTACTCCCTGATATGTGCCGTTTTCAGGTAACAAACGATAAATCCTGCCCATATCACTGCCGGCCATAAAATCCATTTCGGCTTTAAGGTCATCAGGAATTGAAACCGGGGTTTCAATATGCTGTCTATAATAATCAAGGATATATAAATATCCGTCAGGACCTACAGAAAAGGTTACCGGACGAAACCAGGTATCGGTTGAGTAAATAAATTCTCTGTTTTTTTCGGATTCAGCACGTTTTGCGATAAAGACCGGACTTGTTTCACTCGGACTTAAAATATCTCTGTGGATTAGACTTCCGGAAACATCAGTTGTAAAAATATTTCCATAAAATTCCTTTGGAAGGGCGTCGCCATTATAAATAGTACCCCCGGCAGCACCTGTAAAGTGATCCTCGGCCCATTCAATCCGATTTAGATTAGATTCTTTAAATACCCTGTTTCTGCGTGCACTTCTTTCAGCTCTCCAATAGGCAGGTGGTATTTCCTGAAACATGATTTCTTCATGGTCAGTAATTGTTGCATTGAATTTACTGCTTGGCATAAATTGATGCCTGTGGGTATATCTCCAAGGAATAATAGCTTGCTGTAGGTGTATTGAGTTTTCGGTAAAGAAACGATGTCCCCAGTCGTCAATTGTTTGACCGAACTGCCCCGGACCGGTTTCCAGTTCAAATACATCACGGTCTAATCTGAAACGAAAATCTGCTCCTCTGACTTCAAAAGGTGCTGCATCAGGAGACTTACTAAAAATCACCTTACCACTTTGTCCACGATTATTGGCGTAAATCCAGTTATCGATACCAAATTTCAGACTGGTAACTTGAGCTTCCGAATTATTCTGGAAGAATCCCGAAAACAGAATTTCTCTGATATCTGATTTCCCATCCCCATTGGTATCCTTCAGGTAAAGAATATTGGGAGCCGCAGTCACAATAAGTCCGCCTTTCCATGGCAGCATACTGGTTGCTTCAGTTACATTTTCTGCAAATATGATGGATTGATCAATTTTCCCATCGCCATCTATATCTTTCAATATTCTGATACGACCGTGCCCCTTTCCGGGCTCGACCTCATAGGGATAATCTGGCATTTCAATCACATAGGCATTTCCCTGTTCATCAAATTCGAGGGCTACCGGATCAAAAACATGAGGTTCTGACGCAAATAATGACACTTTATAACCTTTAGCAACATTAATTGTTTTCATGGATTCCTCTGGGCTCAATGGCCCGGGATAACGCTGAGCCATGCTATTTCCTGCTAATAAAATAAACGGTAATAATAATATGGCCGAATGGCCATTGAAATTAGTCTTCATTCCCTGCTTGATTATTTATGTACTGGTAATTTTTAATTCCTCTTTCCTGATTTGATTGAGAATTGTTGTTTTTTATATAAAATATTTATGCTTTAATCCTGCTTTTAATCCCGAAATAATATTTCTTATTACAAGAGTACGTATTAATTAAAAAAATCACTCCGGGTACTGATAAATTTACATTACGTTAACGTACCCGAAAAATAGATATAAAATATTAATATCCAAATTGTAATTAAAATGCTATCTAAAAACACTTCACTATCAAAATAAAAACGATTAGCTCCTATTCTTATTTCAATAATTGTTTATTTGGTTGAATTATATACGGTGTAACGAACAGGTTCTGAATACTCATTGTGCGGAAAAGTATAAAAACGTAGTTTCCCATCCTTGTTCATTGAAAAACCGGGATCATTATCCAGCTGCACAAATTTACCTGAAATATGTTTTGCCGGAAGATACAAGCTTGATCCATCAGGGAAATCCAAGCGAACATGAGAAATATTACTGTGATTGGAATCGAGTTCCAAGTTCCATTTACCATTCAGCATTTCAACGCCTATTAATAATCCGGAATGAGCTTTCCCTTTATTATATTTCCATCCGGCACCTGAAAGAAGGCTGATTTCATCCCCTTTCAAACTGACCCTATCCTGTATAATTTTACCATCCATTTCATAATCAATCACATACGAATCGCCTTCAGCACGAACAGCTTTTATCCATGGCTTGCTTTGAAAGGGTTCGTGAATGGCTATAAAACTTGATTTGTTACCAGTATGTCTTTGCATAATTCCAAGCCGCATAAAACTATCGAGTTTATTATCATCTTCAGCAGCAAGCCGCACAGAAGGTGCACGAAAGCTGAATATTTCAGTGCCAGCCTGAGGTATTAAATGAATGCGTAGCCCCGAATTATGATAGTTCCAAGTTGCGGTCCATGGTTTATCTCCCTTAGCGGTTTTGATATCCTTCATAAATGAGTAAGCATGAATTTTCTTTCCTGTCATATCTGAATCATACTGGTTTCTGGGTACACCTGTCTCACCCCATACAGGTACTAATGTTGTAACAGGCCGATCCATTGAAATACTAGTCTCGAGTTTTCCTTCTTCTTCACACATGCCATGCAAAAACCAGTCATGAGTCTCCCCTCCTTCCACATCAAAACGATCAATAACATAATCTCTGCCTTCAGCTGCATGAACAAATATCAGCCTTCTCCTATATTCGCTGGCTATTGAATAAGCTGGGGAAGCATCGAGATCAACAATCTTAACATAAGGATTTTGATCATCATAATATTTTAAACGCCCTGTTACCGGCCGCTCTAAAGTTCCCTGTTCCTGTGCTTTCTGGTCTATTACAACGGTATTGTGCGAAGCTGTATGTAATGTCCAGCCACGATATTTAGAATGTGTATAGCCAATATCCGAAAGCAATTCGGCACCATTGGCAAATAAAATAATTGAAGCATTATCATAGTGTGAATGCCCATAATTTCCGCTCCAGTTGATATTGAGTAGGGTTTGATCTTTTCCTGCACCTGCAGCCAATGCTGCATTACCAAGTGAGGGCCATAAGCGTGAAACTGAAACGCCATTGGTTTTGACAGGTGTTGCTCTGTTTGCCCATGTATCATTAAGAGGCAATTTATGACCATTGGGGAATATTGCCTGCTGACTGACATTTAAAGCACTTTTATAGAAAGGCATCGCATCGGTTAGATCAAGATTTTCAAAACGCTCGCCCTTCCAATCCGCAGGATCTGTATAGCCATTTGCTGCCTTTGCCACACTTTCCAAGCCTCCAATCGTTTGGTCATGATAAGAAACTGTACCCTCCTTCCACCAGCCATCTGCAAAAAAACCGAGTTTCAAAAATTCTCTGAAACGATTTACTCCATCGTGTACAATATCAGGTCTGTTCAGTATTCGCCCGATCCTCACCATATCCCTATACATCCCGGGCGACATATTTGTATATATTTCAGGGTTTGCGGCAGTAAACTCATAACCTGAAATTAAAAGATCATTTACGATTCTTTGATCTGTTCCTTTACCTATGTGAGAATCCATTCTAGTCCAGTCATAAGCTCCTTTCTGCAAGTTTTCATAGGCTATAGCAATCTGTACCGGAATATCACCATAAGCCCACCAATTCCATTTGGCTCCACGGTATGGTACCAATCCTTCGTAAGGCCATTTCTGATTTGCAGGAAAAAACTTTTTGGGTGCACTTGGATAATCATATCGTATCGCATAATCAGGAAAAAGCTGTGCAAAACGGCCTGCTATCAGCGCCGCCCTATCGCCATAGGCAGAATCTTTTGTTTGAGACCAAATCTGAGACAATTGGACAGCCATTTGCTGAATCCATTTCCAGCGATCAAACCAAGCATGTGCTTCATAAAAATATTGAGTCCCCTGGGCATTCTGATAATAACGATAAACCTGTTTGGTGCCACTCGGTGCTATAATAACTTTTTCTCCATTATTTGGATATTTTTCATTTGGGAAGGTCATACTGCAGAATTTGCATTTCACCTGATCACCCATTCCCGGCTCCCAGTTTAAAACTCCCATTTCCTGAGCTCCCCCATTACAATTCGGACATCCAATAAAGAACATACCCGATCCTGGAGGTACCAAATTCTTTAAATCGGTTAATGACATTTTTATTAGAGGCTCAACTGAAACCTTAAGTGCCTCAATATTCTCAGCCTTTTGCTGCCCCTTAGCTAATACAGGCATAAGTAATGCAAGAAACAAAAATGCTTCCAATATTCTTTTAATCATGATTAACCTGTTAAAATGGATTCAAAACAAATCGTGTACGTACCCGAATTTAAGCATAAAATTGTGAATTAATGATATCCGCTCAATTTAAAATTAAAAATATTGTTTCTGAACAAATTCTAATAGAGAATAATGTTGTTCAATGGCTTTTAAAAACTGTTTTAATAAAAAATCATAATTTAAAAATCCATCCTCCACTACACTTCGTAAATGAGGGCAAATAATGAAAAAAATGAAAAAATTTTTAATTCTGGCTGTTGCATTAGTAGCTTCTGCAATCAGCACTACATGTTTTGCACAAGGAACCAAAATGGTTGGTGGTGCTGAGATGTATCCAAGTAAAGACATTGTTGACAATGCAGTGAATTCAAAGGATCATACTACATTAGTTGCAGCGGTAAAAGCCGCCGGACTGGTAGAAACGTTAAAAAGTGATGGTCCTTTTACAGTTTTCGCACCAACAAACGATGCTTTTAACAAGCTTCCTGAAGGTACAGTAGGTACTTTGGTTAAACCTGAGAACAAGGCTATGCTGACAAAAATCTTAACCTATCATGTAGTTTCGGGGAATTATTCAGCCGCAGACATTGTGAATGCAATCAAATCAGGTAAAGGAACCGCAGAATTCACTACAGTGAGTGGTGGTAAATTATCTGCAATGATGAGTGGTAAAAATGTTGTTTTAAAAGACGAGAATGGTGGTACATCTACAGTTACCATTGCCGATGTTAATCAAAAGAATGGTGTTATTCATGTGATTGATTCAGTTGTTTTACCTAAGTAAATAATCAGCTAAATGTCAAAATATCCCCGGAACACATCCGGGGATATTGTTTTTCTATATTTGTCCAGCAGTTTTAAAACTGAGGTGAATATTTAAACGTTGAGTCCAAGAACAAAAATATCCTTATCTGAAGATGAATTGGTGAAGGCTCTCCGTAACAAGGAAAAAGCCGGAGCTGAAGCATTGTATGATATGTACTCATCTTCGCTTTACGGTATAATTTTTAGAATCGTTCAGCATGAAGAAATCGCTGAAGATTTACTACAGGATACTTTCGTCAGAATCTGGAATTCCTTCTCTTCATATGATGCCTCCAAGGGAAGATTGTTCACATGGATGGTCAATATTGCACGAAATATTTCAATTGATAAAACCCGGTCAAAAGATTTTCGTAACAGTTCAAAAACCGAAGACATAGAAAATAACGTATTATCATTAGAAATGCAATCAGGAAATACTTTAAATCCTGAAACTATGGGATTAAAAGAACTTGTTGCTAAATTGAAACCCGAACAGAAAATAATTCTTGACATGGTTTATTTTCGTGGATTTACTCATGTTGAAGTATCGGAAGAACTTGAAATTCCTTTAGGAACTGTCAAGACTAGATTAAGGAATGGTATTATCAGTTTAAGAAAGGTATTTAATTAAGTGAAAGACCTCAAAACATATCTTGAAAGCGGTATCCTAGAGCAATATGTTCTGGGTGACTTAAGCATTGAAGAACAGCTTGAAGTAGAAAAAAATGCCCTAGTATATCCTGAGGTTAAATTAGAACTAGTTGAAATTGAATCAGCGCTTTTAAGTTATGCCAAATCCAATGCTATAGAACCTTCAGAAGCATTACGCAATAAGGTCTTAAATTCTCTTGAAAAAGTTGAAACAGATGTACGTCCTCTATATGGTGCATCCTCAAAACCGGGGCAGTTTTATAAATATGCATTCGCTGCGTCCCTGGCACTTCTTTTCATCAGTATAATCTTATTGGTTAATCTGAACAGTAAACTTAATGATTCATATACTGAAATTGCAGTACTGCAAACGGGAAATCAGAGGTTTTCAAATCAAGTAAATTATATTGACGAAGAATTAATGGATACCCGAAATGCTTTACGCTTTTATCAAAATCAAGCAGCCTATAAGCTTGTAACACTCAAAGGTTCAGCCAAAGCACCAACAGCCAGCATACTTGTGGCGTTCAATCCGGAAGAAGAAGAAGTTATGATCGATCTTTCTTCACTTAAAATGCCATCCAATGATAAGGAACATCAATATCAATTATGGGCAATGGTAGATGGTAAACCGGTAGATCTTGGGGTATTTGACTCGGAGGTGGACAGTACCGGAATGAAAAAAATGAAGTCAATAAAGAATGCTCAAGCATTTGCAGTTACTCTCGAGCTGCGCGGCGGAAGTACCAATCCAAACATGGATCAAATGATGGCTATCGGAAGTATCTGATAACCTGATACCCCCATTTCAAACATTCAATCTTCGAATAATTCCAGAAAGTTATAATTCTATTTTAAAAAAATAATTCAAATTTAAGGCAGAGCATTAAAAAAGGGCCGAATAACTAGTATTCGACCCTACATCTACCTATGAAAAACATGCCCTTTGGGGGGCAACCTTATAAGACAATTTATATGCCATTTGGCAAACAATGCTAATTGCTTTAAATCAGCACATTTTCCAAACTGAATTCCCCAAATTGTAGATAAAATACCCTATTGTGTAGATTTTTTTTCCCGTAAAAATATTTTTTTGACTTCGAATTGTGGCACATTACTTGTTGAGGAATTCAAAACAAGTATTTGCTGATGGGAAGAAATTCGAGTTCTTTTGTAGAAGAATTGGTTGAAATCGGGGAATAGATTCACTCGGACTGAAAATAAATATGGCGGCCATCATAGCCCGAAAAAAGGAGATAGTCGAAATTTTTCGAAGCGGGGCACTAGAGGGACTGGATAAATCAAAAAAAAAAGTTTATTTTTTGGTGAGGCATCTTATACTGATATAAAAACTCATTAGTGTCCATTAAAAAATAAAAATTGTTCTTTGAAATCATTGATAATCTATTAGTTAAGAGCTATTTTTTCGCGTGACGATTTGAATTGATTAGGTTAG
>Ga0105050_10006320_pt1 | contig 14768 bp, 15 predicted proteins | sample FRY01_FD_78088 | JGI IMG/M metagenome (GOLD analysis project Ga0105050, IMG submission 78088) | Freshwater microbial communities from Lake Fryxell liftoff mats and glacier meltwater in Antarctica - FRY-01 | ecosystem: Environmental > Aquatic > Freshwater > Ice > Glacier meltwater ... | reverse complement strand
CGCGCAAACTGCTCCCAGAAAATGCGCAGACGAATTTCAGGACCGAATGCCCTTTTGGCACGCGCCGCAGCCGTCGCGATTTCCACGAAAATCCACAGCGGCAGGCTCCATGCGAACAGAGCAATGGCGGCAGGAATATGGGCGACTTCATCCGGCGCCGCAGCGACATAGCTTGCAAGCTCATTGGCCGATAGGCTCATCACAGCAGCGGCAATGATGCCCAGCCCTGTACCCGTCAGCAGTGCGAATTTGACCGCGCCATGCTGCCGTTCGTGGTCTGATTCCGCTGGTATAACACGCTGCAACGCCTGCCCCATGGCGAGGTCGAGGATATTGGCTAGGATATTGATGGCCGCCCATAAGACGACATAGACACCATAGCCGGTGATACCGAACATCCATGTGTATGCCGGCTGCGCGACCACTTCGATAAGTGCGCCCAATCGCGACAAAGCGGATAGGCCGGCGCCTTTCGCAACCTCCTGATTGCTGACCGCAGGCGCAGGGCGGGAAACCGCGTCCAGTGGAGCACCACTCATATTGCGCAGCTCATTCCTCAGTGCGGACTAGCACCGTCTCGCCAATCAACAGAAACAATAAAAACGGCCCCCATGCCGCGATCCATGGCGGGTATGCGCCCAAATTACCCATGGCGAGCGCGAAATTATCCGCGACGAAATAGGCAAAGCCAAGCGCCATACCGATGACCGCGCGCAAGAAAAGCGCACCCGAGCGCGCAAGACCGAATGCAGCGACTGCGGCCAATAACGGCATCAACACAGTCGAAAGTGGCCCTGATAGCTTATGCCACAATATGCTTTTCAGATTATCGGTGCGGCGTCCGGCGCTTTGCAGATCGCCGATAGCACGCAGCAACGGAAAGAACCCAAGGCTGTCCCCATCGACTTTGATATAGTTAAACCGGTCAGGCGTAATGCCCTTACCGACAATAAGGCTTTCGGCTTTTTTGACCTCAGTGGTCGCAACATCAAAAGTCTGGCTGTTACCGAGCGCCCATGCCTCGCCATTGTATCGCGCCGTGGACGCGCTGATAACTTGCCGCAAACCGCCGTTGGTACGCAGATATATTTGTACATTTTCAAGGACAGTGTCGTTGCCGCTGCCTTTTACGCTTCCCGCGTTGATAAGGTCGCCGCCCTCGCGCACCCAAATGTTTTTGCGTGCGTCACTATCTGCGGCAACGGTGCCATATTCCGCGGTCTGCCATAGTTTCAATCGCGCGGTGTTGGGCGCGACGACCGTGTCGTTAAAGGCAAAGGAAATAACCGCCACAGCAAGGCTGGCGACAAACATCGGCGCCAAAATCTGGTGCGCAGACAGGCCAGCGGCTTTCATCGCGACAATTTCGCTGTTCTGGCTAAGCGCTGCGAAGGTGATAAGAGTGCCCAGCAGCACCGAAAATGGCAAAAATCGTGCGATGATTTGCGGCGCGCGCATCGTCACATAGCGCAGGACATCGCCCTGATCATTGCCGGGTACCGACAATATCTTCCCGCTTTCGCCCAACAAATCCAGCGTCATCAGGATGAGCACCAACATCATCAGCACGCCGAAGCTGCGGACGACAAACAGGCGCGCCATATATAAAGTGATGTTGCGGGAAGGGAAAAAATGCATGTCTATGACCCTTCTGGCTGCGCCGGCATGCCAATGGTCGCAAGGCGCGATTTACGGCCAAACCGGAAAAGGCCCCTAATCCATTTGCCGGCTTTCGCCGCAAACACCTCTAATGCGCCAATGGGCTGACCACCCGGCACATGCGCGATGACATGGTACATCCACAAAATCAGGGACGCAAAGACAAGAAATGGTGCCCACAGCGCGATGAACGGGTCAACCACACCCATGCCGCCTACACCTTCCGCATACTCGTTTATCTTGTGGTAGGTGACGACCATCACAATCGACAGAAAGACGCCCAATGCCGATGTGGACCGCTTCGGCGGCACAGCGAGCGCCAGCGCCAGCAATGGCAGCAACATCATCATGGCAACTTCAACCAGGCGGAAGTGGAAATTGGCCCAGGCGCGGTTGCGCTCCAACGCGGGTGTGCCAGCGTCGCTGCCAATGTGCACCAGCTCGGTAATGAGATACTCCCGGTCTTTACCGCCGCGGGTGCGGAAATTTTCGATTTGGGGAAGCGGGATCGGCACGTCATGGCTCGTAAAGCTGAGCACCCGTGGCGTTTTGTAATTGGGCGCATCATGCACCATCGTGCCTTTTTCCAAACGCAGCAATATGGTGTCGGGATCATCCGTACGCAAAAACTGGCCCTTTTCCGCAGTCACCGCGATAGACTGGCCCTTATTGCCGCGCGCATAGACAAACATGCCGGATAGCGCATTGCCATTATCCCGGCTTTCATCAATCCGGACGGTCAAATTTTTGCCTACATTGTTGAACTCACCCACCCGAACCTTTGCGCCAAAAGCACCGGATCGCAGCTCGAAACGAAGCTCTTCATACAAATAGCGCGCGCTTGGCTGCAGAAATCCGACGATGGTAAAATTGACAGCAGCAAGCGCGATGGCCAGCAGGAACGGCACACGCAACAGGCGGAAATAACTCATCCCCACGGCGCGAAAAATGTCGAGTTCCGAAGAGGTCGCCAACCGACGGAAAGCGAGCAAAATGCCCAGCAAAAGTCCAATCGGGATACCCAGCGAGAGATATTCTGGCATGAGATTTGCCAGCATGCGCCATACGACGCTCACCGGTCCGCCCTCTGCTGCAACAAAGTCGAACAGGTTGAGCATTTTCTCCAGCAACAGCAACGATGCCGCAATCGCCAAGGTGGCAAGCAGCGGCAACATCACGAGCCGGAAGATGTAGCGGTCAGTGGCAGTCAGAAATTTCAACTTATGGTCGCCCTGTCACCCTAATTTGGCCGCAAACTGACTCGATAGACGCTATCAGGTTCAGGGGCAATATCGATGGTATGCGCAATTGCGGATGCTTGGCATAGAGTTCCAGGAGTTTTTGAAATGCATAAAGGGTGTGTCCTTATCTCTGTAATTGGCCTGGCGCTGTCCGCCGGGGCTGCGGTCGCGAGTCAAGAAGTGAGCAATGATCTGTCGCGCTGCGCGGCAGGCGAAGGGCCAGCTGTGCTGGTCAGCGTCAGCGGTATCAAAGAAGCGAGCGGCCGGGTGCGGGTACAATCCTATCCTGCCACCGGAAACGCTTGGCTGTCCAAGGGCCGCTGGTTGCACCGTATAGAGACCCGCGCAAATAGCGGGACGATGAAGTTCTGCGTGCCAGTACCGGCGGAGGGCAAATATGGCATTGCCGTGCGTCACGACGTCAATGCTAACGGCAAAACCGATATCAGCAAAGATGGCGGCGGCTTTTCCAATAACCCGAGCATCAACATTCTGAATCTGGGCAAACCTTCGGTAAACAAGGTTGCGTTTCAGGCTGGCCCTGGCGTTACCCGCATCACCATCAATCTGCGCTATATGTAAGGGTTAATATTTGGCTTTAGTCGCGCTTCTTTCGAACCCCAATTCCACCGGTAATAGGTCGCTGTTGCCGGCGGTTCGAACATATTGCGCCAAAAATCCGGATATTTTCCATTACGAAGTCGAAGAAATCGGCCAGATTGCCAAAGCGCTGGAAATGATTGCCCGCGTCAAGCCGAAGGTGCTGGTCATCAACGGCGGCGACGGCACGGTGCAGTCGGCTTTGACCGAGCTGTATCATGGCGGCCATTTTGAAGGCACACCGCCACCCGTTGCGGTGTTGCCCAATGGTAAGACGAACCTTATCGCGCTCGATCTGGGTGCAGAGGGCGACCCGCTTGTGGCGCTGGCACGCATCATAGAAGTCGCCAAAGGTGACCTGTCCAAACATATCGTCGTGCGCGAACTGATTGCGTTAAGCGATGGCACCGAAGGCGCACGCCCCGTGCTTGGCATGTTCTTGGGCGGTGCCGGGCTGGCCGAGACCATATTATATTGTCGCAACAAAATTTATCCGCTTGGCCTGCCCAACGGATTAAGCCATTTCCTGACAGTCTTGGCCGTCATGTTTTCGGCCATCATTCGAATTAAGGCAGATTTTCTGCCGGTCCGCGCCAAGCCAGTCAGCATCTCATTCGTCCGCCAAGGCGAACTGCAGGGCACATTTTCCGTGCTGATTGTCACGACGCTGGAAAAGCTTTTGCTTGGCGGTCAGGCCGGCACAACGAAGCAGCGCGGCCTGATGAAGTTTTTGGCGGTCGACCAGAAACCATGGGCAATGCTGAAAATGATTACAGCATCACTTCTGGGTAAATTGGGTCAAACGACGACCAGCGGCCTTCATTTCCAGCAAGGCGACGTCATCCGTATCGACAGCGAACAAAGCAGCGTCGTCCTTGATGGTGAAGTGTTTGAGGCGCATCGCGGAAGCCCTATCGTGCTGCGGTCCACGCCGCCCGTACCTTTCCTTAAACTCGCTGCTTAACAAAGCGCGCGATTCGGCTAAGGCCCGGATATGCTTTCGCTGACACAATTAGTGGCTGAAGAATTGGCAATCCCCCCTCAGCCGGGCGTGTCGGAATTTGCCCAGCATATCGCCGCGCAATATGGCGCCGCGTCCCGCGCTGTCCTGTTCTACGGTTCGTGCCTGCGGTCAGAGCAGCTTGAGGGCGAGATGCTCGACTTTTACCTCATCGTTTCCGATTATGAGGCAGCTTATGGCAAAGGCTGGCTGGCAACGTGGAACCGCAGATTGCCGCCCAATGTATTCCCGTTCCAGCATAATGGCCTCATTGCCAAGGTGGCAGTCCTGAGCGAGCGGGATTTCCATCATCTTAACCGACCGGCCGCATCTGCGGTATCGGTATGGGCGCGTTTCTCGCAGCCGTCGCGGCTCGTGTGGTCCGCCGATGATGATGCTCGCCAGGCCGCGATTCTGGCGATTTCCGGGGCAGCACCAACCTTGCTCAATGCGGCATTGGCGCATGTGGAGCGCGAGGTGGATGTGCTCGATTTGTGGCAGTCCGGATTCCAAATGACCTATGGCGCGGAACTGCGTGCCGAACGCAAAGATCGGCCATCCTCGGTCATCGCTTTCGATTCCGAACGATACGAGCGGTTCGGCCGCGCCGCGCGGCATCACACCATGATTGCAAATGAGGTGCGCGGCGGAAAAATCCATCTCTTGCCGGATCCGGAACGACGCATTGCGCAGGAACAAAGGCGCTGGCCCACATTGCGGCGTCGCGGCAAATTATTAACCGTCGCCCGGCTCGCCAAAGCCGCGTTCACTTACGCAGGCGGGATTGATTATCTCGCTTGGAAGGTCAATCGCCACGCGGGAACCAAAATTAAGGTGCGCCCATGGCAGCGCAAATGGCCATTAGTCGCCGCTTTGTTCCTTGTGCCGAAGTTGCTGGCAAAAGGCGCTGTGCGTTAGGGTTTCGTCGCCAGCCTCGAAAACCGCAGTATCAGTGCTAATATTGCAGAATAGGCCGCAGGAGCCCACAGGCTAAGTACTCCAAAAACGCCAAATAGGGCCGCGCCGACGGTGGCGCCCGTCACTAAACCTAGCCACAGCAGCATATACGGCATCCAATCAAACCGCGCGCCACCGATGATAAAAGTTGCCAACCCCTGACCGATTTTGACCAAGGCCCCTGTCATATAGGTTAAACCGAAGGATATGGACCCATCGCGCTCAAACAGCGTGTTTTCCAGCCCCATGCAAAACGCAGCAAGGCACAGTGTCACTATCAAAAACCCATTATGTGCCAAGAGCGGCGCCACGGATAAAGCGCCGGAGATGATGACCAGAATGAGCACCTGCTGATTTACGTGGTCATCTGGTTTATATCGGCCAATGAGCGACCCGCCGATGACGCCTGCCACGAAACTCACCAACAACGATAGCACGATGCCGACATAAGGCGCACCATCAACAATGCCCACGCTAAAGCGCGTTGAATTACCGCTCATGAACGACAGGAAAAACCCGCCGCTGGCGAGAAAGCCAATGGCATCCACCATGCCCGCCATGGCCGCAAATCCTATCGCCAATAAGCGGGCATTGCGGTCAAGCCTGTTCATATCCCGCGGGTCAGATTATCCCAACCGCTTTGCCCGCACGTTCGAAGCGTGAGAGGATATCGGCAACCTGTTCGCTGGTATGTTCGGCACATAAGGAGCAGCGCAGCAGCGTCATGCCGGCCGGCGTCGCGGGTGGACGCGCCAGATTGACGTATAGGCCGTTCTTCAGCAGCGCCTCCCACATCATCGCGCCGCGTTCCAAATCGGGCATGATGACGGCGATAATGGCGCTTTGGGGCGTCTCAGTTCCCAGCGAGAAACCCAAATCGCGCAAGCCTTTGTGCAACGTTTTGGAATTTTCCCACAGATGTGCCCGCTTGTTGCTGTTGTGCATCAGCTTGCGGATGGATACCGCGCTTGATGCCATCACGCTGGGTGGCAATGCCGCGGTAAACACATAAGGGCGGCAAACCAGACGGAGTATTTCGAACTTCGGATGGTTCGACACGCAAAAGCCACCGACGGTGCCGACGCTTTTGCTAAACGTCCCGATGATAAAGTCGACGTCGTCCAGCACGCCCTGCTCTTCGGCAACGCCGCGGCCATTTTCACCGATGAAGCCCATCGAATGCGCCTCATCCACAAGGATCATGGCGCCGGCTTCCTTGGAAACACGGATCATTTCCTTCAACGGGGCAACGTCGCCCAGCATGGAATAGACGCCTTCGAGAATAACCAGCTTGCCCGCCTCTGGCGGCAAACGCCTCAGGCGTTTTTCCAACGCCTCAACGTCATTATGGCGAAACGCAACAATCTCGGCATCGCCCATTTTACAGCCATCATAAATCGAGGCGTGGCTGTCGATATCAAGGATGATATAATCGCCCTTGCCAGCGATGGTGCTGATAATGCCCAAATTGGCCTGATATCCGGTCGAAAAGACCATCGCATGGTCCATATCATAAAATTCGCGCAAGGCGGCTTCAACGTCACGATGCGGATCGAACGTGCCATTCAGCACGCGGCTGCCGGTGGTGCCCGCGCCGAAATCGTCAAATGCTTGCTTGCCAGCGGCGATGACATCTTCGTCAAATGTCATGCCCATGTAATTATAGGTGCCGAGCAAAATCGTCTCGCGCCCATTACAGATTGCAACGGTTGGCGACAGAACCTTTTCCATCACCAGTCCGAACGGGTCAGTCAGTCCAGTCGACAGCAAAGCGCGGCGCTGTTCGATGAGCGGATCAAATTTCGAGAGTAAGTCAGTCATTGCTCTTTAGTCCGTTAGCTTATTTACCGCATCAACCAACTGGCCGACATTTTCGATCTCGGCCTGCAAGTTCATGCTGATGATGATGTCATAGCTGTCTTCGACTTCAGCCACAAAATCCATGACGGTCAGGCTGTCCCATTCGAGGTCGCCGGCAAATGTTGTTGCTTCGGTCACTTCGACGCCCTTTTTGTTGAAAGGGGCAATTAAGCCACTCAGACGATCAAACATTTCGGTGCGGTCAGTCATTTTAAATCCTCAAACAATATACATGCAATGTGCCGTTCGGCCGCGCTATGACAAGTGATTAAGGCGGCAAGAGGGCAAAGCAATTCTGCTACATCCAACCTTGCCCACGATACCAGCGCGCGGTGCCTTGTAGTCCGGTGTCTGTCGGTATTTCTGGGACCCATAAAGCCGCAGGTGGCAAAGCCTGACGGTCGATAGTCCAGTCGGGATGGGCCAAGTAGCGTGCGCGGTCCGGCGTCAGCTTTGCCTTGCTGCCGCGAAAGAAGCGGTCGGCACGCCCGGCAATGTTCAACAGAAAAGCGGGAGCGTGGACGACATTGATACGCCGTCCGACCGCCGCACCAATCGCACGGGCGAAAGCTTCATGCGTCCAGCCATCAGCGCAACCATCATCGGCCTCGAATATCTTGCCGGTTACCTCGGCACCGCCGGGCAAAAGCTGCACCAGCAATCGTGCCAGATCATCCACATGAATGATCGAAACCCGTCCGCGCGGCGGCAAAAGCGCCCAGCCGCGTGCTGCGATACGGAACATATCAAACATTTCGGTATCACCCGGACCATAGACGCCGGGCGGTCTGATAATCGTCCAGTCGAGCGCGGATGCTGCCACCAGCTGCTCCGCCTTGGCCTTGCTTGCGCCGTACATGGAAAGCGCGGGATGGCAGGCGGCGAGTGAGGAGACATGAACAAACCGCTTAACGTGCGCGTCGGTTGCGGCCGCAATCATGTTTGCGGTGCCAGTGACATTACCGGTTTCAAACCCAGCCGCGTCGGGCGCATTGACCACGCCGGCTACATGCAAGACCGCATCAGCACCCGCACATAATTGCGCAAGACTTTCGCGGTCATCAAGGCTGCCGCGCACCCAATGCACGCCTTTTTTCGGTGGCTGGTCACGGCGCGTCAGCGCGCGTACGTCCCAACCGGCCTCCAACAGCCGGTCAAGAGTGATGCGTCCGACAAAACCGGTTGCACCCGTTAGCGCAGCAGTCTTCAAAGCAACACCAGCTGATCGCGATGGACAAGTACGGAACGGGGCACAGTGCCCAATATGTCCGCCAGTTCGCTTGACCGGTGGCCGCAAATGCGTGCGGCATCCAAGGCGTCATATTCCGAAAGCCCGCGCGCAATCGCAACCCCGTCATCGGCACTGATATCAATCACGTCGCCGCGCTTGAACTCGCCTTCGACCGACACCGCGCCCGCCGGCAACAAGCTGCTGCCACTTTTCAATGCCGCGGCGGCGCCAGCATCAACGCGGATGCGGCCTTTGACGGTCAGGCGACCGCTCAACCAGCTTTTGCGGGCCGAGCTGCCAGCACGGGGCGCAAAATAGGTGGACGGTCCGCCATTTTCAAGCGCGGCCAGCGGATGGTCATTCAATCCGGAGCTTATCACCAAGCCGATTCCGGCCCGTGTGGCGATGTCTGCAGCATCAAGCTTGGACGCCATGCCGCCGGAGCCCATGCCGGAGGATGATCCGTCGGCGACCATGATGCGGATGCGTCCGTCAATTTTGTCGACACGCGGGAGCAAGTTGGCGTCTGGCAAATGCGGCGCGCGATCATAAAGGCCGTCCACGTCGGATAGCAGAACCACAGCATTGGCCCCCGCAGCCTGCGCAACGCGCGCGGCCAGCCGGTCATTGTCGCCAAAGCGGATTTCTGCGGTCGCAACGCTGTCATTTTCATTGATAACAGGGACCGCGCCTGCCCCAAGCAGACGGTCAAGCGTCGCAGCGATATTCAGATAACGACGGCGGTCTTCAAGATCATCAAGCGTTACCAGCATCTGCGCAGCGGCAAGAGCATGTTCCTGCAAAAGGTCTGCCCAGATACCCGACAGGATGATTTGCCCGACCGACGCAGCGGCCTGCGCATCGGCAAGGCTGGCCCGTCCGCCCTTTTCAAAACCCAGTCGGCGGGCACCGAGCGCAATCGCGCCCGAGGTTACTATGATGATGCGCTGCCCTGCGGCATGCCGCGCGTGAATGTCGGCAACCAGCGTTTTGAGCCAATCACGGCGGACTGCACCATCGGCCTGCACGAGCAGCGATGACCCGACCTTCACAACCAACAATTGGCATGAATCCGGCAGAAATGCAGCCGTCAGATTGGGGACCATGTCCCGTCCTCGATTATGCCATCGGCGCGGGCGCCCTCAAGGCCGCTCTTGGCGGGCAAAGCCTCAAGGATACGGTCCAGAACAAGGTCTACGCCCTGTCCTGTCGCGCCGGAAATGGAAATCACGTCCAACGCGCCGGCAGCCTGAAGCTGCTGGGCAATGTCGGCCATCAGCTCAGGATCAAGCAAGTCGCCCTTGTTGAGCGCGACAATCTGCGGCTTTTCATCGAGCGCCGCACCATATTCGCTGAGTTCGTCGCACACGACGTGCCACGCCGCAATTGGGTCATCCTGCGTGGCATCGATGAGGTGGATCAATATCCGGCAGCGTTCGATATGCCCCAAGAAACGATCGCCAATGCCAACACCTTCTGCCGCTCCGGCGATGAGGCCCGGAATATCGGCCAGCACAAACTCGCGCGATTTGTGCTCAACGACGCCAAGCTGCGGGCGAGTCGTCGTGAACGGATATGCGCCAACCTTGGCCTTAGTGTTGGACACCTGATTGATGAAGGTAGATTTGCCAGCGTTCGGCATGCCGACAAGGCCCGCATCCGCCAGCAGTTTCAGCCGCAGCCAGACATATCTTTCTTCGCCGGGCCAGCCCGGGCCATGCTCACGCGGGGCACGATTGGTGGAGCTTTTGTAAGACGCGTTGCCGCGGCCGCCATCGCCGCCGCGCAGGAAAACAACCCGCTGCCCTACCGCGGTCAAATCCAGCAATAGAGTGCGTTCTTCGTCGTCGGCCAGTACTTGCGTTCCGACCGGCACTTGAATGACCAGATCGTCGCCATAGGCACCGTGACGATCACGCCCCATCCCCTGAATGCCGCGCATGGCTTTAAAATGCTGCGCATAGCGAAAATCGATTAATGTGTTGAGGCCAGCGACGGCTTCAATGACAATGTCACCGCCCTTGCCGCCATTGCCACCATCGGGGCCGCCATATTGCACATATTTCTCGCGCCGAAAGCTGACCGCTCCCGGGCCACCGGCACCGGAACGGATAAAGATTTTTGCTTGGTCGAGAAAATGCATGTGTTGGCCTTAGACTATCAAAACGATTTCGTCATCCCGAACTCGGTCCACCGTTGGCGACTGTGTTCCGGGATAACAGGCTAACGCCGCGTGTTATGCTGAAACACGTTCAGCATGACGAAACTACGTTACGAAAAATCAGCGCGAACGCGGCGCTGGCCTGCCAGCCGAAGCTTAAGCGAAGGTTGGTGGAGCCTAGGGGAGTCGAACCCCTGACCTCTACACTGCCAGTGTAGCGCTCTACCAGCTGAGCTAAGGCCCCATATCGCTGTCGTTAGACAGCATTGGTGAGGAGCGCCACTAACGAGCGCTCCCCTATATATCAAGTGCGAAGATTATATATCTTCGGGTTCGGCTTCGGTGCCGGCAACGCCAAGGTCTTCGTCACCGCCCAAGTCAACGTCATTGTCCGGCGAAACATCGCCATCAACAGCGTCAACGTCGATATCGAGGTCGTCATCAGCCAAATCGGCGTCGTCTTTCTTCTTCTCGGCTTCTTCGAACGGCATCGGCTGCTTGGATTTCAGCACGGGTTCAGGCGTCCACTGGTTGCCGCATTCAATGCATTCAACCGGCTCGTCCTTGGTCAGATCGTAAAAACGCACGCCGCATTTCGGGCAAGTGCGCTTGGTTCCCCATTCAGCCTTGATCATGGCGGGTTCAAATCCTTCTTCAAATAACTGGAAAGGCGATACCGCGTAAGGAATCACCAATGATTGGCGCGGCCATTGCCACAGCATGACGGCGGTGTCAAAAATTTGTGTACTTGGTCGGTGTTTCTGGTCGCAACGCATGCGGCTTAGCGCCACGCTTGACGTTGACTTAAGGCCATAGCCTCTGCAAAGCCCAAGGCGACATGCATATCACTATTTCCCGACCCGGCACCTTCCGGACATCCGGCCCGCTTCGCGGGACCGTCCATGTTCCGGGCGATAAATCCATCTCGCACCGCGCCTTGATGTTTAGTGCGCTCGCCGTTGGCGAAAGCACCATAACCGGTTTGTTAGAGGGCGAGGATGTATTGTCGACCGCCGCAGCAATGCGGGCCATGGGCGCGACTATCGAGCGGACCGGCGACGGACAATGGACCGTGCATGGCGTCGGAGTCGGTGGATTGATGCAGCCTGCGGGCGCGCTCGATATGGGCAATAGCGGTACATCGACGCGGCTGTTGATGGGCCTGGTCGCCAGCCACCGCTTGACCGCAACCTTTTTGGGCGATGCCAGCCTGTCGCAACGCCCGATGGGGCGGGTCATTGATCCGTTGAGCCTCATGGGCGCTGAATTTACCGCAAGTCCCGGCGGCATGTTGCCGCTAATGGTGCGTGGGTTGGTACCAGCCATACCGATAATTTACCGCTTGCCGGTCGCGTCGGCGCAGGTAAAAAGCGCTGTGTTACTGGCGGGCTTGAACGCGCCGGGCATCACCGAAGTCATTGAGCCAGTGCCCACCCGCGACCATAGCGAACGGATGTTGCGTGGCTTTGGTGCCGATTTAACCGTCGAGGTCGACAACGATGGCGTGCGCCATATACGCTTGGTGGGCGAGGCGGAGCTTAAACCCCAAAATATCGACGTGCCCGGCGACCCGTCCTCGGCCGCATTCCCGATCGTTGCGGCCCTCATAACACCCGGTAGCGAAGTTACCATAACCCATGTCGGCATGAACCCGACCCGCACCGGCATTTACAAGATGCTTGAGGCAATGGGCGCGGACCTGAGCTATACCAACGAACGCGAAGTGGGTGGCGAATTGGTCGCTGACATCACCGCGCGCCATTCCGTTTTGCGGGGCATAGACGTGCCGCCCGATGTTGCTCCAAGCATGATTGACGAGTTTCCAGTCTTTTTTATCGCCGCTAGCATGGCGCAGGGACGAACAACCACGAGCGGGCTGGACGAGCTGCGCGTCAAAGAAAGCGATCGGTTGGCATTGATGGCAACGGGCCTCAAAGCCATCGGCGCAGCCGTCGAAGAACGCGAGGACGGATTAGTCATTCAAGGCACCGGCGGTGAGCCGTTGGAAGGCGGCGCTACTATAAACAGCGCGCTCGACCACCGTATCGCGATGAGCTTCGCCGTCGCAGCCCAGCATTGCTATCATCCTATCATAGTCGACGATGTTAGCCCGATTGCAACAAGCTTCCCGACATTTGAGGATATGTTGGCGGGATTGGCGCAATGAGCGGTCTGATGGCAGATATCATCGGCATCATTGGCAGCATCTTGTTCGTTGCGGCATTTGCCTACGCCAACATCGCCAAAGAGTTGAACAAGCTGTGGTTCAACATCGCCAATCTTGTCGGTGCGATATGCCTCCTCATTTCGCTTTCTGTGCATTTTAACCTCGCAGCGTTTGTTCTTGAAATCGCGTGGGGCATTATTGCGATCACGGGCATTATCGCCGCGTTGCGCGATCGGAAAAAGCGGCAGCCATGATTATCGCAGTTGATGGGCCCACGGCGTCGGGCAAAGGCACCATCGCCCAAGCGCTGGCCGACCATTATTGTTTGCCGTTTCTCGATACGGGCCTGCTGTACCGGGCCGTTGCGCTGCATGTTATAAAAAATGGTGGCGACCCGGACAATGCGCACGACGCCTTAGATGCGTGCACGTTCCCCGAAACCCTGCTGACAGACGACAGTCTGCGCAGCGAGGCAGTCGGCGGGCTTGCGAGCCGGGTTTCCATTCACCCTGCGGTGAGGGCCGCGCTCAATAAACGGCAGGTGGATTTCGCGCACCAACCCGGCGGGGCATTGCTGGACGGGCGCGATATCGGCACGGTTATTGCCCCTGATGCCGACGTGAAACTATTTATCACGGCCCCAGCCGAAGTGCGCGCTGCGCGCCGGCATGCCGAAATGAGCAGCCGCGGGAGTGACGTATCGCTGGAAGATATCCTGGCAGACATTCAGGCGCGCGACGAACGCGATTCAAGCCGCACGACAGCGCCGCTGAAACCGGCGAACGACGCGCTCTTGCTTGATACCGGCAATTTGACTATAGGCGGCGCCGTTCAAGCTGCGATTGCGCTGGTGGAGGCTCGCCTCCGACAGGGTTGAGTGGCGGGGCGTTCCAACTGAAGGACGCCGTCACCCTGAACGTGTTTCAGGGTCTGTTTAGCCTCTACGCCCTTTGGTCTGTGTGGCACGATGGATGCTGAAATATATGCAGCATGACGGATTTCCGCTTTTGTAACCCTCTTAAAACGAACGCTTTATTGCTATTCGGGCAGTAAGGCAGCTCTGGTCAAAGACCATCGGAACCAACCGATTGGCCGGAAAAAAGCTACGTAAGGAAACTCTAACCTATGGCAACTTCGCCAAACCCGACCCGCGACGATTTCGCGGCACTTCTCGACGAATCACTTGGTGGCGCAGACGGTGGCTTTGAAGGCCGCGTCGTAAAAGGCACCGTAACCGCAATCGATAATGACCATGCTGTCATCGATGTGGGTCTCAAATCCGAAGGCCGTGTGGCGCTGCGTGAATTCGCTATGCCCGGCCAAAAAGCCGACCTGAAGGTTGGCGACGAAGTCGAAGTCTTCGTTGACCGCGTAGAAAATATGAACGGCGAAGCAATGCTCAGCCGTGACCGTGCCCGCCGCGAAGCTGCGTGGGACGTTCTTGAAGGCGAATTCGATGCTGGCAACCGCGTCGATGGCGTTATCTTCGGTCGCGTAAAGGGCGGCTTCACTGTCGACCTCGGCGGCGCAGTTGCGTTCCTTCCCGGCAGCCAAGTCGATGTCCGCCCTGTGCGCGACGTTGGACCGCTAATGGATATCGCTCAGCCATTCGTCATCCTCAAGATGGACCGCAAGCGTGGCAACATCGTTGTTTCGCGTCGCGCCATTCTGGAAGAAACCCGCGCAGAGCAACGCACGGGCCTCATCCAGAACCTTGCTGAAGGTCAAATCATTGACGGCGTTGTCAAGAACATCACCGATTATGGTGCGTTCGTTGACCTCGGCGGCATTGACGGCCTGCTCCATGTTACCGATCTTTCCTACAAGCGGGTCAATCACCCGAACGAGATGATCAACATCGGCGACACGCTGAAAGTCCAGATCATCAAGAT
>Ga0105050_10006317_pt1 | contig 14775 bp, 22 predicted proteins | sample FRY01_FD_78088 | JGI IMG/M metagenome (GOLD analysis project Ga0105050, IMG submission 78088) | Freshwater microbial communities from Lake Fryxell liftoff mats and glacier meltwater in Antarctica - FRY-01 | ecosystem: Environmental > Aquatic > Freshwater > Ice > Glacier meltwater ... | reverse complement strand
GACGCCGAGATGTCCTATGATGAGGAATGGGCAAAGAAGCTAGGGGTAGATACTTCTCAGCTAATCTATTCAGAAGCCAGAAGCGTTAATGATATGGTAGATGTTTGCGTTGCCCTGCTTCATGCTGGGGTAGACATGCTAGTGATTGATAGTATTAGTTCCCTTCTGCCGGCAGTCTACTTCGAAAAAGACTCTACAGAGCTGAAGAACCTAGATAAGACAAAGCAGATCGGTGCCGAGTCTAGAGATCTTAAGCACGCATGGATGATGATTAACTATGCAAACAATCAAGAAAAGCCAGCGCTGATCCTGGCAATTTCTCAAGCAAGGAATAATATTACAGCCATGTACACGCAGTCAGTGCCCACAGGTGGGCTTGCAACACAGTTCATGTCTTCTACAATTGTTAAGCTGTTCTCTTCGTCTTCGGATAGCCAAGCGATTAAGGCAAAGATTAGCTCTAACGACAAACTAATTGAACAAAAGGTTGGTCGAAAGGTCCGCTGGGAAATTCAAAACTCTAAGACCTCTCCTCCTGGAGAGTCTGGAGAGTACGATTTCTACTTTAAAGGTGGATTAATCGGGATTGATTCGATTGGAGATTTAGTTGATACAGCAGAAATGTACGGTCTGGTAGAAAGAACTGGTGCCTGGTATATCTTGCCAGACGGAAACAAGGTTCAGGGAAGAGATGCCTTTGTTAACTATGTAAAAGACGACAAAGACCTGCAGCAAATTCTTGTTAGCGGTATCAATGCCTAGATATACCGTTTACCAGGGTAGCTTTGTTTGCCAAGAGTGTAGGTGTGGAGTTTTTAGCCTTCGGCTTTATGCAGAAACAAAGCAGATAACTTGGATGTGTAAAGATAACCACTTAAGCAAGGTTTCCCTAAGCACCAAAAAGAGAAGGAGAGACTATGAGCGAAAGATCTGAGGGCAAAAGGCTTGGTGCAAAACTGCACAAGAACAGCGGACGCAACACAAAGAAGGGCGATGCCAGCTGGAAAAACTTTGTTATTGACTTTAAAGAAGTCGGTAAAAGTTTTACATTAAATAAAGACGTATGGGCAAAAGCTGTAACAGATGCCTTGAAGTCTAACGCAGACCCTGCTATAGTAGTAGTTATAGGCGAAACAACAAAAACAAGACTAGCCGTAATAGAGATGTCGCTGCTAGAACAATTGATAGAAGAGAGAGATAGCAAATGAAAATTCTAATGCTAGATATTGAAACAACACCTATGCAAGTTTATACCTGGGGCCTTTGGGACCAAAATATTGGAATCAATCAAATCATAAAGCCTACAGAAATGATGTGCTTTGGTGCAAAGTGGCAGGGTAAAAAGAAAGTTACCTTCAAGTCCGTACACCACGATGGCAAAGAGGCTATGCTCAAAGAGCTGCACTCTATGATGGAGGAGGCAGATGTACTAATTGGGTGGAACTCAGCCTCCTTTGACCACAAGCATATCAAGCGGGAGTTTCTTGAAAACGGAATGACTCCTCCGTCAGTAGTAAAAGACCTAGACCTTATGAGCATTGTTAAGGCAAATTTCAGGTTCCCGTCCAACAAGCTTGATTACGTAGCACAGGCTCTTGGTGTTGGCTCAAAGGTCAAGCACTCGGGGTTTGATCTTTGGATCGGATGCATGGCGGGAAAAGAAAGTTCCTGGCGTGAAATGAAAAAATACCAAATTCAAGACGTTGTTCTCCTAGAAGAGCTTTACCAGGTATTGCTACCCTGGCTCCCTGGTGCCAGCAGTGTTTCCGTAAAAGAAAGACGAGAAATTGCTGACCCAGATAAGGTGGTATAATAAATGGAAGAAAACAAGACAACAATAGATATGGTAAATGGCTTATCGGAAATTGCAGAGTACGTTGAAGACGAGGAGCTTACCCAGGCCTTGACTACAATTGCAAAGCTTATTATTAAGCCAGACATTCCAATTAATGTCGCTACTATAGAAATTGTTAGACTGCAAGCCATTGCCGCCAAGATGTCTTTTAAGGCAACCTGGATGGCTAACGTAGACAAGGGAGACAGGGCCAAGAAGAATATATACTTTACTGCCGCATCAGCTATTAATGATCTGGTTGCCGCTCTTAAGTATATTACCCGATAATAAAATATGACTAAAAACTTGTTAAATCAAATCATGTCCGATGCAGACAGGCCAGCAAAAGCTTCTGAAAGTATGAAGGGGTTAGTAGATAAAATTAATTCTGGTTATATTGCTAAGCGAGGACCTCGCTACCAGCAAAAGAAAACCTTTGCCCCATCTACAATTGCTTATGGGCATGGAGAGTGTGCTCGGTATTGGTACCTGGCTTTTGAGGGCAACACCTTTGAAGACAAGGCCGATGCCTTTGCTGGTGCAAATATGACGAACGGTTCCAAGTCCCACGAAAGAATTCAGCAGGCGATGGCCGATGCCGACATGCTTATTGATTCAGAGTTTAAGGTTGTTTACAACGACCCACCTATCTTCGGATACGGAGATGTAATTCTGGACTGGGAAGGCGAAGAGCTGCTTGGTGAGATCAAGACAGCTATGCAGGAGGGCTTTGAGTATCGGAAAAGAAGTGGCAAGGCCAAGAATGGACACCTGATCCAGCTTCTTATTTATATGAAAATTCTCAAGAAGTCCAAGGGCGTTTTGATTTATGAAAATAAAAACAACCATGAAATATTAGCTATCCCTGTTGTAGTAAACGACTATTACATTAAGTGGATAGACCAGACGTTTGAATGGATGAGAGAAGTTCGTAAGGCTTGGGAGGATAAGCTCTTGCCTAAAAAGAACTACCGTTCAAATTCTAAAATCTGCAAGTCTTGCCCTTTGGCAAAGGTCTGTGCGGATGCTGGCGGGGGAGACATTACGATCAATGCTATGGAGCCCTTAGATGAAAAGCTGTCAGTGGTGCGGTGAACCCTTTGAAGCAAAGGTAAACTATCAAGTTTATTGTTCTTCAGAATGCAGGCAAGAAGCAACAAAAGAAAAAATTACGCAAAGGTATGTAATTAATCGTCGTAATAAGATGTTTAATAAAAAGCGTAATTGCAAATTTTGTAGCTTGCCTCTGTCTGTTTATAATGACGAACCAATTTGTCAAACTTGTTTAATTAATCCGCCGGAAGTTAAAAAAGCCTTAAAAGAAATTAAGGGAATTGTTGATGGTAAAACTCAGCTCACTGACGAATAGGCCTAACAGAATATGCTCTATTGATGCCAGTACCAACAGCTTGGCTTTTGCAATGTTTGAAGGGGACGACCTGAAGTCTTTTGGAAAGATTACCTTTAAGGGTGCAACAACATACCAGAAAGTTTCAGACGCTTCAAAGAAAACAAAAGCATTTTTTGATTTATACGGGGCACCGGAAGCTGTGGTTATTGAGCATACTGTTTTTATCAACTCGCCAAAGACCGCCGCAGATCTTGCCTTAGTCCAAGGTGCCATGCTGGGGGCTATGTCTATGTCGGGGGTAAAGATTATTAAATCAATTAACCCAATCGCATGGCAAACCTTCATAGGAAATGGAAGACTAACCACCCCAGAAAAACAAGTCCTTAGGTCTGAAACCCCTGGCAAGAGTGACTCTTGGTACAAGACACGCGAGAGAGAGTTTAGAAAGCAAAGAACAATAAGGTTTGTAAATACCATTTATGATAAAACTATTAGCGATAATGATGTATCAGATGCTGTCGGCATTGGCCACTATGCAATAAGCAACTGGTCAAAACTAAGTTGACAAGGACACGGAATGGCTGGTAAACTGTATACTAATGAAGCTTGGCTTCGTAAAAGATTTCAGTTGGAAAGAAAGACTCCACAAGAAATCGCAAAAGAGTGCGGTGTAAGCGTAGAAACAATCTACGTATACCTATCTAAATTTAAACTAAGGAAGTCTAAACGTTGAGTAAAGAGACAGAAGAGAGCATAGAGCGGGTAATGTCTGGCATCCAAAAGATGCTAATAGAAAAGAACAGGGCGTATGGAGACTCTGCCCTAGAGCCAGTAAGAATGTTTTCAAAGAACGATAACATTGAGCAGCTCTACGTCCGTATTGATGACAAGCTTTCCAGGGTACAGAGAGGTCACGAATACCCCGGTGATGATACAATCTTTGACCTCATTGGGTATTTAGTATTACTTTTAATTGCTAAGGAGAGAGATGAAAGAGTATAGCAACAAGGAACATTTATCATTTGACGACATCTTGCTGGTACCCCAGCATTCTGAGATAGAAAGCAGAAAGGATGTTTCTCTTGCCACCAATCTTGGTAATGGTTTAGAGTTAAGCTTGCCGATTATTGCAGCACCAATGGACACCGTTTGTGAGTGGCAGATGGTAGAGGCTATGGACTATTATGGCGGCATGGGAATTCTTCATAGGTATATGCCTATTGACGAGCAAGTTTCTATGGTTAGGATGTCTAGGGATCAGCCAAGCTCTAGAAACATTGGGGGCTCAGTTGGTGCTCGTGGATCGTCCCTTGAAGAGGCAGAGAAGCTTGTTCACGCAGGAGCAAACCTTATTTTAATAGATGTTGCCAATGGCCACAATCAAAATGCAATCAATGCAGTTGTAAGGCTTCGCAAAGCACTAGGAAATAACATACACATTATGGCTGGCAACGTGGCTACCTGGGATGGATTTGCTAGACTTGGAGATGCTGGAGCAGACTCTGTCCGGGTTGGCATTGGTGGTGGATCTGCTTGCACCACGAGAGTAGTCAGTGCCCACGGAGTACCAACGCTAGCTTCAGTAATGAATATTCGGGAGAAATTCTTAAATGGAGATGGTCCAAGCTTAATCGCTGATGGTGGAATTAGAAACTCTGGTGACGCCGCCAAGGCTCTTGCTGCTGGGGCCAACGCTGTTATGGTCGGAAGAATGCTTGCTGGCACAGAAGAGTCCCCTGGTGAGTATGTTGACGACGGACACAAGGTCTTTCGTGGAATGGCATCTAAGGAGGCACAGGAAGCTGGTAGGGGGGTTGTATCTGGGGTAGAGGGTATCTCGACTACGGTTCCTTTCGTTGGAAGCATTGTTCATATTATTAATGATCTTAGAAATGGATTAAGTAGTGCCCTGTCTTATACGGGGGTAGATAATCTTATTGACTTCCACACCGAGAGCATGTATAATAGAGTATCAAGCAATTCACTTAACGAAACCAAACCACATGCTAAGGAGTAATATTGCGTAGCCGTAATAAGTCAGAAGCAAAGCCTACTAATCTTTTTCACTTCCCAGAAATTACTGTAGATGGATTCCTTGTTGAGAAGGGCGACATCATTAAGGTAAAGGATGAGTGGGGTATGAGGTTTAAGTTTGATTCTTTAGTTACAAACACAAAGACCGGAGCACAGTGGGTAGACTGCTACGAGGTTGACAAAATGCGTTCGGGATGTCTGCGGGCATTCAAGCTAGAAAGAATTAAAAGAATTCCCAAGAGGAGGAAGCGTGCAAGACGAGCAACAGCTAATACAGCATCTTGATACAGTAAACAAGGTTGTTGGCGAATACCTGAAGGGTAGCGACCCAACAAAAATTTCTAAGCAATTGGCTCTGCCTAGAACTAAGGTCACAGCCATGATCAAAGAGTGGCAATCAATGGCTTCAGACAACTCTGCCATCAGGGCAAGAGCAAAAGAGGCATTGGCGGCGGCAGACGAGCATTACGGAAGGCTTATCTCTAAGTCTTACGAGGTTATGGATGACGCAGACACCAACGGAGACCTTCGGTCAAAATCTGGTGCCATTAAGCTCGTAATGGATATTGAGTCCAAGCGCATTGAGATGTTGCAAAAAGCTGGCCTGCTAGAAAACAAGGAGCTGGCAGAAGAGATGCTTGAGATCGAAAGGCGTCAGGAAATCCTTATGGGCATTCTTAAAGACGTAGCTGCAGAACACCCAGAGATTAGAGACAAGATTATGAAAAGGCTATCAGAGGCTTCTAGAAAACTCAACGAGACCGTAACGATTGTTCACGATGTTTGATGATTTCCTTGAAGCTCTAGAGGACAGCCACTTTGCAGAAAAGCCTGTAGATGCAAAAACCTTTGTTGAAGGCGAAGAATATCTTGGCCAGCCACCATTGTCAGAAATTCAATACGACATCGTAGAGGCCATGAGCCAAATATACAAGCAAGAAGATCTTCAAAAGCTTATGGGGTTTGAAGAGGGTAATCGGTATTACAAAAAGTTTACTAAGAATGAAATCATTTTGCAGCTAGGAAAAGGCAGCGGAAAAGACTTTACGTCTACCGTTGCGGTTTCCTACATAGTTTACAAGCTATTATGTCTTAAAGATCCTGCTAGGTATTATGGAAAGCCCTCTGGGGACGCTATTGATATTATCAACATTGCCATTAACGCTCAGCAAGCAAAGAACGTTTTCTTTAAAGGGTTCAAGACTAAGATTGAAAAGTCTCCCTGGTTTGCTGGTAAATATTATTCTAAAATGGACTCTATTGAATTTGACCACTCTATTACTGTTTATTCTGGGCATTCAGAGAGGGAGTCTCACGAGGGCCTGAACTTGATGGTGGCAATTCTTGATGAGATTTCTGGCTTTGCTAATGAGGTTAACACTGGGAATGACCAGGGAAAAACCGCAGACAATATTTACAAGGCCTTCCGAGGCAGTGTTGACTCTCGTTTCCCAGATCTTGGAAAGGTTGTCCTGTTGTCCTTTCCCCGCTACCCAGGAGACTTCATTTCAACTAAGTACGATGATTCTATTATGGAAAAAGAGGTAATACAGCGCACCCACAAGTACGTTATGAACCCAGATTTGCCAGAAAGCTCTAGTAGCAACACCCTAGAGATAACCTGGGATGAGGATCAAATAGTTTCATACAAATACCCAGGAGTTTTTTCATTAAAAAGACCTACCTGGGAAGTCAACCCAACAAGAAGTATTGATGACTTTAAACTAGCATTCTATACAGACATTGGAGACGCGATGATGCGATTTGCCTGTGTCCCTACCTTTGCCTCTGACGCATTTTTTAAGCAGCAAGAAAAGGTTCAGTCCGCAATGACTATCCGAAACCCCCTCGACTCCTTCCGAAGGTTTGATGAAAACTTCAAGGCCAAAGAAGACACCAAGTACTATGTCCACGCCGACTTGGCACAAAAACACGACAAGTGTGCGGTTGCTATTGCTCACGTAGATAAGTGGGTAAGTATCCAGGTAATGAAGGATTACGAACAAGTGGTGCCAGTGGTTGTAGTAGATGCAGTTGCCTGGTGGGAACCCAGGGTAGAGGGGCCAGTAAACCTTTCAGAAGTTAAGCAATGGATTCAAAACCTAAGGAGACAGGGCTTTGACCTTGGGATGGTTAGTTTTGACCGATGGCAATCCTTTGATATACAGAATGAGCTAAAGTCTGTTGGGATTAGGACCGAGACTGTGTCTGTAGCTAAAAAGCACTATGAAGATATGGCAATGCTTATTTATGAAGATCGGTTAGCCATGCCAGCAATTGATCTTTTGTTTGAGGAATTAACACAACTTAAAATAATGAGAAATAATAGGGTGGATCACCCCCGCAAAAGCTCTAAAGACCTTGCAGACGCAGTGTGCGGCGCAGTGTTTGGAGCAATCTCCCACACCCCAAGAGAAAGTTTTGGGGAAGTGGAAATTCACACTTTCAGGGACAGGCCGAAGGTTCGAGTTGGAGATCTGCCAGACAATGTGATAAACTATAAACCTAAAGAGATGACTGAAGATATAAAAAACTACTTGGAACAGTTTGGGGCTATCTAGATGCAGGGCATTCTTTCAGCAAACTTTGATGTTCTTGGCGTAAAGAGAGGGTATAATGGATGTTACCAATTGATGTTGTTTATTTTTCAAACTATTCTGGAAACACTAAGAGATTTGTGGAGAGACTAGATGGACCCAATATTAATATTCCTATTGATTGGAATAGTGGTAGTAGCCTTACCCTCGATAAGCCTTATGTTCTTTTTGTACCTACTTATGGCGGTGGCGAGGGAAGAACAGCAATACCCAGACAAGTACGATCTTTTTTAAACATAAAAGAAAATCGTAACCTTCTTCAGGGGGTGGTCGGTTTTGGAAACAGAAACTTTGGTGAGCATTTTTGCAAAGCCGCAGACTTAATTAGTGCAAAGACAGGGGTGCCAGTCATTGCAAAGGTAGAAATATTCGGCACACAGGAAGATCTAAAAAAAGTAAAAGAAAGGCTAACGCTGCTTTATGGACAATGACTACAGCTATCACGAACTAAACGCAATGCTCAATCTCTACGATGAGAACGGAAAGATTCAGTTTGACAAAGACAAGGAAGCAGCTAAGCATTACTTCCTTGACCATGTTAACTTAAATACAGTTTTCTTCCACAGCCTAAAAGAAAAGCTTGACTATCTTGTAGAGAACGAGTACTACGACGAGTCCGTGTTGGACATGTATGAATCTGATTTTATTAAGGACTTGTTCCAGCAAGCATACTCACACAAGTTTCGCTTCCAAACATTTTTGGGTGCGTATAAGTTTTATACCAGCTATGCATTAAAGACCTTCGATGGCACCCGATACCTCGAAAGATTTGAGGACAGGATTTGCATGAACGCCTTGATGCTAGCTGGAGGAGATAAAAAGTTTGCCCAGGATCTCGTAGAAGAGATAATCTCTGGGCGATTCCAGCCTGCTACCCCAACCTTCCTTAATGCGGGCAAGAAGCAGAGGGGCGAGTTTGTATCTTGCTTCCTGCTTCGCATCGAAGATAACATGGAGTCTATCGCTCGTGCTGTTAACTCTTCTTTGCAGTTGTCGAAGCGAGGCGGGGGGGTAGCACTTAACCTAACCAACCTACGTGAAGCCGGAGCACCCATTAAAAAGATTGAGAATCAGTCTTCTGGTGTTCTTCCAGTCATGAAGTTGCTAGAGGATAGCTTTAGCTATGCTAATCAGCTAGGGGCTAGGCAGGGAGCTGGGGCGGTATATCTTAATGCTCATCACCCAGACATCCTACAGTTCCTAGACACCAAGAGAGAGAATGCAGACGAAAAGGTTAGGATCAAAACCCTAAGTCTTGGGGTAGTTGTCCCAGACATTACACTGGAACTAGCAAAAGCTAATGAAGATATGTACCTCTTTTCTCCGTATGATGTAGAGAGGGTGTACGGCGTTCCAATGTCTGACATTTCTGTTACAGAAAAATATCAGGAGATGGTAGACAACTCTGAGATCAAAAAGAAAAAGATCAATGCTCGTAGCCTTTTTCAAACGATTGCAGAGCTACAGTTCGAGTCAGGCTATCCTTACATTGTGTTCGAAGACACAGTGAATAAGTCCAACCCCATTGAGGGCAGGATCAACATGTCAAACCTTTGCTCTGAAATCTTGCAGGTAAACACACCGACTACCTACAATGCAGACCTTAGCTACGACCACATAGGCAAAGACATTAGCTGTAATCTTGGCTCTTTGAATATTGCTAAGGCCATGGACTCTCCAGACTTTGGCAAGACCGTTTCTGTAGCCATCAGAGCACTCACCTCTGTAGCCGACTTTAGTTACATCGAATCTGTTATGTCTGTTGCCGAGGGTAATAAGAAGTCAAGAGCTATCGGTCTTGGTCAAATGAACCTGCACGGTTACCTTGGTAAAGAAAAGATTCACTATGGATCTGAGGAGGGGCTTGACTTTACCAATATGTATTTCTACGTCATTGTGTACCATGCAATCAAGGCATCCAACGAGATGGCAAAAAAGACGGGGAGTCCATTCGATAACTTTGAAAACTCAAAGTATGCTAGCGGAGAATACTTTTATAAGTACACCTTATCAGAGTGGGAGCCAGCTACCAAGAAGGTTGCTAAGTTATTTAAAGATTCAAACATAGATATCCCTACACAAAGTGATTGGGAAAAACTTAAGAAGTCCGTAATGAAGTATGGAATCTATAACCAGAACCTACAGGCGGTACCTCCAACGGGATCAATTAGTTATATTAATAACAGTACTAGCTCTATCCATCCCATTGCTTCTAAAATTGAAATTCGTAAAGAAGGAAAGCTTGGTCGTGTATACTACCCAGCACCGTTCCTGACCAACGACAACCTGGAATACTTTCAGGATGCATATGAAATTGGTCCAGACAAAATCATAGATACATATGCAGCAGCAACACAGCACGTAGACCAGGGCCTATCCCTTACTCTATTCTTTAAGGACACCGCAACGACTCGTGATGTAAACCGTGCACAGATTAATGCATGGAAAAAAGGAATCAAAACAATTTATTATATCCGGATTCGGCAGCTAGCCCTAGAAGGAACAGATGTAAAAGAATGTGTCAGCTGTCAGCTTTGAGCTGCATGTTATAATAAATGTATGGGATTTATATATGCATTTAAATTGAAAGATAGCCAAGAGTATCGCTACATTGGAAAAACGATAAACCTTAAACATAGATATATTGCTCACAAGAATAGCTCAGAAAGAGGAGAAAACCTGCCTATCTATAGGTGGATTCGATCAAAAGGCTTGAGCAATATAGAGATGATTGTTTTGGAAGAGTCGGAAGATAAAAAATTGCAAGATCTTGAAAAATTATGGATAGCTAAAATTAAAGATAGAGGAGACAGGCTTCTGAATCTCACCGAAGGGGGAGAGGGGACGACTGGGTACAGACACACAGAGATACAAAAAAGAAGATGGTCTGAAGAAAGAAAAGGTTCTATAACTGGGGATAAAAATCCTAACTATGGAAAGTTTGGCCCAGACCACCCAGCCTATGGAAGAAAGCTTTCAGAAGAAGCGAAGCAGAAGCTTTCTGAGGCAAGAATGGGAGAGGGCAATCCCAACTACGGCAAGAGTGTGTCAGAAGAGACAAGAGTTAAAATGTCTTTAGCCCAAAAAGGTAGGCCAAGACCAAGGAGTGCTAGAAGTGCTCACGTAAGATATCACATAAACCTTAAAGGATTTAGTGAAAGATGTAACTACTGCACCGAGGAGAATAATGACTAAGATTGTAAAGCCAATTAATTGGAACAGGGTCGAAGACCCAATCGATCTAGATGTTTGGAACAGGCTAACAGCCAACTTCTGGTTACCGGAAAAGGTGCCAGTATCTAACGACATCCAGTCCTGGGCATCACTAACCGAACAGGAAAAAAGCACTACAAAGAAGGTCTTCACAGGCCTTACCCTTCTGGACACAATCCAGGGTACTGTTGGTGCCATGACCCTAATGCCAGATGCTAGAACTGCACACGAAGAGGCAGTGATTACAAACATTGCTTTTATGGAAAGCGTTCATGCCAAGTCATACTCCACCATCTTTTCTACTCTTTGTTCCACGGAAGAAATTGATGAAGCTTTCAGGTGGAGTATTGAAAACCCCTACCTTAATAAGAAAGCTGAAATTATCATTGATAAGTATGACGGGAATGACCCACTAAAAAGAAAAGTAGCCTCTACTCTTCTAGAGTCTTTCTTGTTTTATTCTGGTTTCTATTGGCCCATGTACCTATCTTCAAGGTCTAGGCTTACTAATACCTCAGACATGATCAGACTCATCATCAGAGACGAAGCCGTACATGGCTATTATATCGGGTATAAGTATCAGCTAGCACTAGCGGAGCAGACACAGGAACGCCAGGAAGAGCTTAAAGAGTACACGTATAACCTTCTTATGGAGCTGTATGATAACGAGACCAAGTATACGGCAGAGCTGTACGACGAACTAGGCCTGACAGAAGATGTTAAAAAGTTCTTGCAATACAACGCGAACAAGGCATTGATGAATTTAGGGTATGACCCACTGTTTCCTAAAGAAACTTCAGAGGTTAGCCCCGCTATTCTTTCTGCCCTATCTCCCAATGGAGATGAGAACCACGACTTCTTCAGCGGTAGCGGTTCAAGCTATGTACTTGCTAAGCAAGAATCTACTGTTGATGAAGACTGGGATTTCTGACAACGAGCTGGCAAAATTTTTGTCAGACCCAGAAAATCTTAACAAGTTTATTGGTGTTGCAATAACAGAGTCCATTGGCTATGTGTTGACAGATAAAAAAGAATGGGCTACAATAGAAGAATGATTAATGAAGAAGAATTTGGAAAATGGATCGTAAAAGGCATTGACGAGGGGTGGATTTCAGAACCATTCTGTAATACCCACGACATTGACCCAGCTATGGGCGAAGAAGAACAGCAAGAATGGGAAGACGGCGGAGACCCTTGTCAACACGTATTAAGGCTAATGGTATAAAACAATGGAAAACAGAACACTCGACTGGGTAGCAGAATTTGACCCTAAATCAAAAGAATACCCCATTAGGACCTTGCTGAGTCAAAGGAATGTAGAAGATAGGTTTATCATGTGGGGGGAGGGCGTTGTCACAGACCAGGGTGCCGAGGGGGCTTGTGTTGGTTTTGCTTGGATGAATGAGCTTTTGGCAGCCCCCCTTCCGCCCGTCGAAGAGCCCACTAGCGATACAGCTAACGGCATTGCTAGGTCCTACTACCAGGAAGCCAAGAAAATTGACCAGTGGCACGGAGAAGACTATGAAGGCACTTCCGTTTTGGCTGGGGCCAAGGTCATAAAGAGCAAAGGCTATATCGAAGAGTACCGGTGGTGTTACAATGTTGAAGACATTAAGGGCGCAATCATTTCAGAGGGACCAGTGGTTTTGGGTATTCCTTGGTATGAGGGGATGTACCGGACAACACAGGATGCCCTTGTATCGGTCAGCGGCAAAAAAGTTGGGGGCCACGCTATTCTTGTTACTGGGTATAACCCCCACATGGTCTTTGGGTCAGAAACCTTAGAGGTTTTTCGGTGGAGAAATTCTTGGGGTAGCGGCTATGGACACAACGGTTCCGGATGGATTAAATCTAAAGATCTTCAGATGCTGATGAAAGAGGGCGGAGAGGCTTGCGTTCCAATGCAAAGAACTCGCCCAATCTTTGAGAAAATCTAAATAGAGTTTTGGGATGTAGCTCAGCGGATAGAGCAGAAGACTTCTAATCTTTTGGCCGCAGGATCGTACCCTGCCACCCCAGCTGTTCGATTTGTGTGGTATAATTGAACCATGAAACATAAAGAAAACATTTTTAGATTAAGGTCTGAGGGCAAGTCTTATAGAGAAATCCAGGCAGAGCTTGGATGCTCTAAAGGCACGATAGCCTATCACCTTGGAGAAAATCAAAAAGAAAGATATCATCAAAGGACTAATAGGAGAAGGACCGAGCAATCCCGAGCCCTCTGGGACCTTAAGGAACAGTCTGGCTGCATTGATTGCGGAGAGAAGTATCCTCACTTTATGCTTGATTTTGACCACCTTCCAGAATATAAAAAGCTTGGTAGTCCAATTCAGATAGCAAGAAATTATAGTTTAGAAAAAGCAATGCAAGAAGTTGAAAAATGCGAAATAGTATGCGCCAATTGTCACAAAATAAGAACTTGGAATAGGTATGGCAAGAAAATTGGGAATATAGTTTAATGGTAAAACTTAACCTTGCCAAGGTTATGACGCGGGTTCGATCCCCGCTATTCCCTCGGCCTTGTAGCTCAAAGGAAGAGCACCACACTGTCGATGTGGAGGTTGCGGTGTCAGGATCCGTCAAGGTCGCTTTATAATTTAACATGCCCCTATAGTTTATTAGTAAAACACCTGTCTTGTAAACAGGAAAGGCGGGAGCGTTACCTGCTGGGGGCCGAAATAAACACATGTATAATAGATACACAACTACAAAGGAGAAGTAATGACAACTGTTTACACTAAGAACAATTGTGTTCAATGTGACGCAACAAAAAGAATGATGGATAAGCTGGGGGTAGAGTATGAAACAGTTAACATCTCTGACTACCCCGAAGAATTAGATAAACTAATTGCTTTGGGATACCGTGCAGCCCCTGTAGTTATTACAGATAGTGATTCTTGGGCAGGGTTCCAACCTGATCGTATTACAGGGCTTGCGGCATAATAAAACAATAATTAAAAAATAGTGTATAATTATTAATATGGCTACTACACATTCACTTATTACACTTAGCAACACCACTGATACCCGCCTAACACCCAACGGTGCTCACAGCGGCATGGACTTTACTGTTCAGAATATTGATGCTACCGCCACAGTATACCTTGGTGGAGAGGGCGTCACCTCTTCTAGCTATGGCTTTAAGCTTACGGCAGGAGCGGCCTGGAGCATTGAGCTTCCCCCGCTAGATGCAATCTATGCAATTTCGGGTACAGATGGAACTGACGTTGCAATTCTTTACACAGGATTGGAAAACTAATGGCAACGTTTAGTATTCCGGCTAGCGCACCAGCATCGTCAGAAGAGGACACACTCGACCCCTTCTTGCTAGTCGGTGCATAATTTTCATGGTATAATAATTTTAACAAGGAGAAAAAATGGCAAGTGAATATAAAGTACTAGGGCAAATTGCCCCGGCAGCCACAACAAACACAGACCTGTACACGACACCGGCTGACACGCAGATGGTCTCGTCCACTCTGATTGTCGCCAATAGAGGTTCCGTGGCTGCAACCATGCTGATTTGGGTTCGCGTGGCCGGGGAGGCAATAGCAGACAAGCAGCAAATTATGCCCTCGGTGCCTGTGGCGGCAAATGACTCGACCACGCTGACCCTTGGTATCACGTTAGGCGCCACGGACATTATTACGGTCTATGCCGAAAACGCTGACTTTTCGGTCAATCTTTTCGGGTCTGAGATTAGCTAGGGGGGTTGTTGTGGCTGTAACAAGTATGGCAAACAGTTC
>Ga0105050_10006315_pt1 | contig 14779 bp, 8 predicted proteins | sample FRY01_FD_78088 | JGI IMG/M metagenome (GOLD analysis project Ga0105050, IMG submission 78088) | Freshwater microbial communities from Lake Fryxell liftoff mats and glacier meltwater in Antarctica - FRY-01 | ecosystem: Environmental > Aquatic > Freshwater > Ice > Glacier meltwater ... | reverse complement strand
TTCACTGCTTCTGAGTACCTTTGTGCAACACCACCATTACCATTTAAATAAATCATACCTAAGTTGTATTGTGCTAAAAAAACACCATTATCAGCAGCTAACTTGTACCACTTTACTGCTTTGGTTATATTCTTCTCTACACCATCGCCATATTCATATATTGAGCCTAAGTAGACTTGTGCAAATGTATCTCCAGCATTTGCAGCTTGCTTAAATTTCTTTACAGCAACCGCATAATTACCCTGTTCATGCGCTGCTAAACCATCTTCAAAGTCATTTGCCCACACTGAATTTGCAAATGCAATTAAAAAAATAGCTAATATTTTGTGCATAGCTGTTTCCATTTATTCTTTATACAAAAGAATTTCAATTTGAAGATAGCTGAATTTTACTTATAGTACAACTAGCTTACACATGATCAAAAAATACTAGCAAGCCAAATCAAAACCTAATGACATAAACCGTGCTCAGTTACGCTTCTCTGAAGTGGGTGAATTTCGCCGTACTAATTGAATGGCAGTTGGTTTGTCGGGTGATTGTGACAGGCAAACAATTTCACAAGTCAAGGAGTTCATTCAAACGAGTTACATCTTTGAAAACCACTTCATCGGACAACCCAAAATGCTTGTGTCCGCAAGCGATTTGCAAATTCTCTGCTGGTCGTCGGCTGGCTTTGACTGTGGTTGACTTGGTTTCGGCAACGAAATACACGCGAGTATCGTTCTCCAGTACTACGGCCCAGTCGGGGTTATACGTGCCCAAAGGCGTTGGAATTTTGAAGCGTCTTGGTAGCTTGAAAAAGAATTTAACCCGTTCATCAACGCTGCAATCGTGAGCAAACTGACTCTCAGTGTCGCTGTCACTCAATACGCAGGCAAAAGAGTCACCCGAAGGTAATTTATCCCTATCTAAGGGCTGCGCCTGTAGAAGTGTTTTGTCCACTGGTGTTGTCATTTCGTCATTGGCAGGTGGGTAAACACTGCTGAGGTAGGTTTCTAGATCCTCATCAAACAGGCTCATTTCATATTGATGGCCATTGATAATGTGGTACTCAACCCCTTCGACCATTAGTGCTTCTAGGCAGGTTTTGATTGCTGAAATTGTTAGATCTAAAAAAGCTTGAGCGTTTACGAGCAACTCACCCATTCGACCAGAACCATCGATAATCGAGAAAATCGTGGATCTTGACAAATGCACACGGTTTTGGATGTAGCCATACACATCAGGTACGTTTGTGCCGTAGTGACTCGCATCAGTGCTGTCTCTACCTATATGCATTCCTTCGATCCCATCTTGGCGCATGATGATCTTCGCTTTTTCAGATCGAACTTTTGGTGCCTTAACTTTGGGGTATTGATCTGTGTCGGTTAGCGCTTCAATGCAAGCAGAAATAAGTCTTGGCGTTTCTAATTTGACGCTATACCTTGTTTGGTAATTGATTTTATTCCAAATAGATTTGAACAAATCATCTTCTTCTTTATTCAACGCCTTGCGCTTAATCTGAGCTTTAGCTCGCGCATCTTTGACTCGGTTCTCAAAGCTCACACCCGTTTCATCCTCAATTTCTTGTTGGAGTGCTTTTGCAAATGCCTGATAGCTTTCGTTTGGAATCACTGTCAAGATATTCACCCGCTTGTCTTGGATACGCTCACCATGTTTGTTAACGCATAAGCGCAAACCACGGCCAATTTCTTGGCGTTTTTTCATGGCACTCTTAGTTTCGTTGAGCGTACAGATTTGGAATACATTCGGGTTGTCCCAACCTTCACGTAAGGCTGAATGACTGAAGATGAACTGAAGCGGTACGTCTGGATTCAACAGACGTTCTTTGTCTTTCATTATCAAATTATAAGTACTGTCATCCTTGGCAATGGTTCCGCTTGTATCGACCCAAACTATTTTGGCTTTGTCCCCTTTCCCTTTTTTATCGCCTGAAAAGTACCCGTTGTGTACCGCATTTGCGGCATGCGGAATCAAACCATGATGCTGAGGTTTATTGGCATACTTATTAAAAAGCTCTTCAAACCATTTGCCAAACTTTCCTAAAGACGGGTTGCCGTCATCGTCAAAAGCCCTGTAGTTAGCAACCTTGTCTATGAAAAATAAACTGAGAACCTTAACCCCAATCGGTTGAACATTTTTGAGTTTGGTAAAGTGCGCAGCTACAGTACGTTCAATTTGAAAGCGCATTACGTCATCGGTTAGGCCACCTTGTGCTTCACTTACACGTAATACACGGCCACCAGAAAATTCAATTTCACCGTCTTCTGCGCGGATCTCATTCAGTATATAGCCAACTTCATAAACATCTCGATTTTTTGACTTGACGAAAAGATCATCTCCCAGCTTTAAAGTAAGATCTTTGCGTTTCGGTCCTGATTTTTCGCTTACGTCAATACGGACCTTTACACTGATGCTGCTGGCCTTGGTGGTTATGCTGACCAACTCTATGAACGCTTGGTTATGGTCATCATCGGCCAACACACCGTCTATTTCAATTTGCTTAACCAGGCCTAAGTCATAGGCCTGAACAGGGTTTAATGAATACAGCAAGTTGTATGGGTTCTTATGTGTGGCTGAATAGCGCAATGTGCACAAAGGGTTGAGGTCCATTAACGCAGCACGACGCACGTCAGTTTCAAAGTTTTGCGGTTCGTCCACAATCACAATTGGATTAATGGATCGGATGTATTCGATAGGCGCAAACGCCCGTTCACCTTTTTGATTAATCTTGTTGTTGTCCTTGGTAAAGCTATCGATGTTGATCACCAATACGCTAAGCGCATCGCTCTGTGCAAAGTTTCGCAAGTCGGTTAATTTTCCACTATCGTACAAAACTGGCACGCATTGAACATTGGCGTAATCAGCTTCAAAATGGCTGCGTGTAACCTGTAAGTTCTTCATTGTGCCTTCACGAATAGCCACACTGGGTACTACGACTACAAACTTCTTAAAACCATAAACCTTGTTTAGCTCAAACATAGTTTTAATGAACGCGTATGTTTTGCCAGTACCAGTCTCCATCTCAATGGTGAAATTCAGTGGGCAAAAAACTTGTTTACGATTTTCTGATGTGGACGCCACCAAACTGTTAGAAGGCACCAAGCCATTTGATTTTTGAACAGCTTGCAAGTTGATCAACAGTTGCTCTTCAGTCAACTTGAGAGCATTACCAATACTTCCATCTCCCGAATAATAAACACTGGCGTTTTGCCCCGTTAATGAAAAATCACTTGTAGCTAGTGGTTGGCCATTGAACACTTTTACTACGGCATCTACTGCTTTAGTTTGATAGTCTTGGTGACTGAATTGCAGCTTCATGGTCTGAGTCATGGTTTGCCCTTAAATAATTGTCAGGCCAATGTCCAAAGCCGTCAACTCTAGTTGCAAGTTGGCCAATTGTTCATCGGCTTTTGCGCCGACAAAGCATGAATTGAGCATTATCAACTGAGCAGGCATTGCTTTGATAATTTCATCTTTGAGTTCGGTGGTGTAGGTCTCGAAGCAAAGCCACATAGTTTTGTCATCGACCATCAATACCCGGTGCACAGTGACTCCTGCGACATTTTTAGGCTTGGCAATGGCATGAACACCTAAAGCGCCCAAACCGTGTTTGAGTAGTAGTTCTGTCAACATATACGTTTGAGCGTCGGTTTGCTTGGTATGAGTTGATTTCTCCGCACTTTGAAAAATTTCTAACTGTTCACGCAATGCATTAGCACTATCAACATCGTCTCGCCAGACCTTAAAGTTGGATGGGGCCAAAGTAAAATAAGCGCAAGCAAGGTCTTGGGTTTTGTCAGGTTGCTCGGTTTTGAGCTTTGAGATGACTTTGTCAATTCGGGCACGAGTGATGTCAGCGATGGTCCGGTAACCTGCTTTGTAGGCTTCGCTAGATTTATCAAGTAACTCAGGCATTTGTACGCAAATGAATTGACGGCTACCACCATCTTCAAGGTTAAGCTCCATAACTGATTGAGCAGTTGTTCCGCTTCCAGCAAAAAAGTCTAATACTATAGATTCATTATTGGTATTTGCTATTTGTTGTAGTCCTCTTAAAAGTTCCGAAGGCTTAGGGTTACTGAATATATTTTTTTTAAAAAACAACTTGGTCATAGCATCGTTAGCACCCTGATTAGAACCAAATTCCTCATGCGACCACCAATTTGTTGCACACTGACCCTCTTTTTCTCTTTCAAATTTAAAATACTTCTTTCGAGGTAAACCATCGCCTCCACGTGGGAAAACAATTCGTTTGTCAGATTGAAGTTTTAGATAGGTTGCTTCCTCTCCCATCCACTCTTCATCGAAGGCAACCCCAGAATTAGGGTTTTTAATTATGTATCTACTACCAGATTGATCTGAACCAACTTTCCAAGGCTTTGACGCCCAGTCGCCTCGTGGGTCATTGTCTGGATTTGAAAATTTTCCTGTGAGATCTACTTTTCCTACGCCAGATTGTTTATATGTATTTAAATTTTTTGCATAACATAATATATGTTCAGCCACTAAACCAATCATTTTCGTTTTGTCATTTGGTTGATTGTGTCGCCTCCTCCAGTGTATTTGGCCTTCAAAGTTCTCTGTTCCAAACACATCATCACAAATCAATTTTAAATTAGCAACCTCGTTATCATCAATGCTGATAAAGATGACCCCATCATCACGCAGTAAATTTCGTGCTAGATACAACCTTGGTTACATCATCGAGAGCCAAGCGCTGTGGTACTGACCACTTTCTTTGCTGTTCTTTTTCCAAAGGCTCTGCTTGTTCAGATAACCAGCTTCATTCTTTTCCCCCGTTCGCTTCTGGTACTCGTCTAGCGTTTCAGAGTAATCGTCAGGGTAAACAAAACTGTCGTTGCCGGTGTTGTAGGGCGGGTCTATGTAGATCATCTTGACTTTACCGTAATAGCTTTTTTGTAGCACTCGCAGCACTTCAAGGTTTTCACCTTCAATCAACATGTGTTGTGCGCTTTGCGGATTGTCGGCATTAGGTCGCAAGGTTAGGCTGTTGGTCTTCTGAATTTCGCGCCGTGCGGCTGACTTACCTGCCCAGTTGAGTTCGTAGTGTTCTACGGGCGCAATATTGTCTTGGCCGAGCAACTCTTTGAGCTTATCCAGGTTGATTTGGTTGTCCGATATAGCCTCAGGTGCAGTTTGACGAATGATGGTCATCAATTCGGCTTGGCGTTGTGCCAATGCGTCGGGGCTGTAGCCCAGATCACTAGTATTTTGGTTAGCATCGTTGTTCATAAGACCCTCTTTTTCTGTACAGTTTTCTGTTTCGTTTGTTGTTGTCGTCAGCAATTAGACGACTGACCAGGCGATCTTAAAGATATTTTCAGTGCTGACTTTTTGAGTCATGCGCCGAGTAAGTTCATTTATAAGTGCTTCACGCTTATCTTGAATCTCGTCAGACACGTCAAAAATCTCTTGTTGTTGGCGACGCTTCAAGCGCCCCAGTTTGGCAATACGCTCTTGTATGGTTTGCTGCTCATCCATAGTGGTGGCTTGACGTGCTTCGCGTTGAGCCACTTTTATTTGCTCTTTGGTGTTCTTTAAAGCCTGTTCAACTGCCAGCTCCATGTCTTCAGCCCACTGATCCAACTTATCTCGGGCCTCTACGAAGTATTGATTGTTAGTTTCCAAAGACTTTGCTACGGTGGCTTCTGCGTGACGCGTAGATTCTTGGTTCAAGCGGTCTGCAGTAGCTTTTTCAAAATTGAAATTATTGGTATCTAGGGAAGCCACGGTAGCCATCAGTTTTTCACATGTCTCGTTGTCTAAGTTTTGACCTTGATCAGTCATGGCAGAGAAAAGCAAGTATTCCTGTTTTTCAAAACTGTCGACGCTCAGTTTTTGTAAAGTGAGAACACCAGACTGACCGCGAAGCGCGTCGATTACCGAAACTCGGGCTTCGTTTTGGTTAGGCTCAAACACCAAGCGTTGTTCTGGCGTGTCGGCAGCTTTGGCTTTTTGAATAACCCACTCTCCTAATGGGTGCGAAAGTCGATAGGTGTGACTGTATAAGCTGGTTGATTGATTAGAGTCTTTGGGCTGATTGCGAGAAATAAGATGGTATCGACCGGTGGGCACATCTGTCGGTAGCTCACTGGGGCGAGGGGGTTTGAGGTCAAAGCTCGGGCGTTCTGAATCAAATTCGACTTTGTCTTGCAACAAATGTCGTGACAGATCCCAAAACTTGCGGCTGAAACGGTCGAGTTGTGTGGTTGCGTCTTGTAATTGGATGCGCAAACGGTCGTGTACTTCAGCATCAAAGTTCTCAAATAACTGGCGCCGCGTGTCAAGCATTCGCGCTTGAATACTGGCGTCCAACTCTGCCCTTAGGGTTGCAAAGGCTTCGTCAATTTGCTGTGGTGTGCGGCAGCTTTGGTAAATAGTAAGAATTCGTTTTTCAAAGTCTACCCCTGACTCGATCGTGCCAAGCACCTCGTCTGATGCACCAAACACCCCGTTGAATAGGTTAAATTTTTCGGCCAGTAGTTCAAGCACGCGCTGGTCTGCGTGGTTGCGCTCGTTGAAAAAATTGATCACCACCACGTCGTGTTTTTGACCATAGCGGTGGCAGCGGCCAATACGTTGCTCGACTCGTTGCGGGTTCCAAGGCAAGTCGTAGTTGATAACCATTGAGCAGAACTGCATGTTCACGCCCTCGGCTGCGGCCTCAGTGGCGATCAAGATATCGGCTGAGTCACGAAAATGTTCTATTAGTGCGGTGCGTATGTCAATGTCGCGCGAGCCGGTTATGCGCCCCGTACCTTGGTTGCTAACGACCCAATTGTTGTAAATGCTGCTTGCTTCAGGGCTGTTGTTAGTGCCGCTAAAAAGTACTACTTTGCCTGCGTGCCCATTTTGCTCTAAAAAGCGTTTGAGGTAGTCTTGCGTGCGCCTTGACTCAGTGAAGATTAATGCTTTGCGTTGCGCTGATCCGCCAGTTTTCATATCTGCCATGGCTTTAAAACCAACTTTCAACGCTTGAACTAAGGCATTGGTTTTGGTGTCTGTGCCAATACTTTGTGCCCAACCGATCAAGCGATCGAGCTCAGATATTTCTTCGCTTATTCGCTTTCTGTCTAATGCAGCTAGGTCAATGGGCTCAACATTCTCATTAACGCTTTCATTCAATATTTCATCAAGCAAGTCCTCTTCGATTTCATCTTGCTCAATAAACGTTTCAATCCAATCAACTTGGGCTTCAATTTTTTCATCACGCAATGCCTCAAGGCGCGTTTTCATTACCAATAAAGTGCCAGCAATGGCCAACGAACTAGATGCCAGTAGTTTGCGTAAGATCAACTCGGTCAAATGACGCTGACGGCGGGGTATTGCATAACTTTCCTCGCGCAACAAATAGGCAGTGACAGCCTCGTAGAGCCGGTGCTCATTGTCGGTAGATCGGAATTTTTGGGTGAGCGGCTTGCGCTGTGTGTAGCTGATGTATTCAGTTACGTCTTTGCGAAGGGTGCGTTTGCAAAAACTGGCCAAACGGTTTTGTAGACCCTGTAGGTCGCTTCCTGCTCCGGTGAACTGGCTGCGGAATGCGTTCAGGTCGCCAAATATGTTTTCGTCGATTAGGGTTGATAGACCGTACAACTCGAGAATGGAGTTTTGCAAAGGTGTCGCAGTTAACAGCAACTTGCGACTATCATTCGTGGCCCATCTAATGGCTTGGCCAATTTTATTGCTTTCACGATAGGCGTTGCGTAACTTGTGAGCTTCGTCAATTACTACTAAATCCCAAGCTATAGATCGTACGTCTTCTTTAATACGCGTTGCATAAGCATACGAGACGATAACAATTGCTTTTTGTCGTAAAGGGGCTATGCCACTTCGTTGTGCTTCACGCCATTTTTTAGAGTCAAGTACTACTGTGGGTAGGTTAAATTTTTCCTCTAGCTCTAAAGCCCATTGCTTACGTAGAGAGGCAGGGCAGATGACAAGTAACTGTCGTTTGCGTTCAGCCCAGTATTGGCAAAGCACAATACCTGCCTCAATCGTTTTGCCTAGCCCGACCTCATCAGCCAGTAGCACCCCTTTTGACAAAGGTGAACGCAACGCAAACACGGCGGCTTCAATTTGATGCGGGTTCAGGTCAACACTAGCGTTAAACAGAGCCTGGCTCAATCGGTCAATGCCGCCACCCGCATGTTGAAGTGTAAGATCGTGAGCGATGTATTTTGCTTGATGAGGGGTTAAATTCATTTTTCAGTTAATTGGAATTTCTATTTAACTTTTTCGGCAAAAGGCTTACACATGTGATCGCAATAAGTTTATTGGGTTAGGTATTAAATACGTATGTTTTCGACAAGGTTATGCAAAGTATATTGGAATTTAGAATAACTTAGTCCTGCACTAGGGTTAGTAACTAACTTATATGATGCGCTGTATCACCAGGTGCGACACCCTTTCAGGTTTAACCCTCGTTTATTCCTTTTAAAAACACTTTTTCTTGCGCCCCCAAATCATACGGAAACGGTTTGAATAAATATTTCATGGTCAAACTCGCTGGTTGCTTGCCTTCTAGCACCGCCTCAATCGCTCGTGGCGACAGGGTTAATAAGCGGGCCACATTACTGAATTGCAATCAATATGCGAGGCCAAGGGCAAACTTAATCCCGGCTAATCATGCCTGGTGCTTTACGCTGCAAGGAACGCTTTTGTCGTAAACGTTGGCTTCTTTTAAAGAGAGTTGTATGAACAAGGCCAATGGTGGCGCTTTTTTCTTGGGCATTATCGGCGTCTGCTTTTAGTTTTCGTGCCTCAGACGTCCAATAATTTGACTTTTCCTCACTACGCTCGCCAAAGGTGCCTATTTCGTATATTTCATGTAGCTTCTCACAGGCACCAACAAATCCAGCTTCTGCGGATCGGCGATACAGCGTAAGTGCGAGCTGTTCATTCTTTTCGAGACCAAAACCTATTTCATATCTGCTCGCCAACCTAAATAAGGCTTCAGGATGATTTTGATCAGCTGCCTTTCGATACCAAAAAATAGCTTCATCTTGTGAAACTGTTGCACCCGTACCAGTCGAATATCGACGCCCTAAATCGAACTGAGATTCCACATCTCCATTCTTAGCCAAACTTATCAAGATCTTGATAGCTTGCTTAAACTTTCGAGATTTAAATAATAGCGCTGCGATTAGTCGTGAAGCGTGCACATGCCCTAACTCAGAGGCTTGTTCTAGGTGAAATAGCGCTTTGTCCCTATCTATGGCTACCCCGATTCCATGCAGTGACATGAACCCAAATAGATTATGACAATAACCGTCATTAATCCCTATACCTTTTCTTAACCATTCGAGTGCAATAGCATAATCACGAAACGTACCACGGCCAAAATAATAGTCGCATGCCAATTCAGAGATTGCGTCTTCCTGACCAGCCATGACGCTTAAACGATGCTCACGAAAGTAAGCTGTATCAATTAGATCCGAGCACCCTTTTTCAAGGTACATCCAACCGGGCTTTAACTCATAGAGTCCACTTGTAGTCTTTAGCTCGGCCCACTTATTATTCACCACTACCTGACTAATTTTAAGCGAATAGAGTAGCCATAAATATCTACAAGCGGGTACAAACCCCTCTTTGGCTGATCGCAAAAACAAATCAAAAGACAAATCAAAATTCTTTTCTACGCCTTCGCCAAAAAGTAATCGATAGGCATATTTATACTCGGCGAGCGGATGGCACATTTCAACACCTAAAAGCTCTAGGAAGAGTTTTTCCTGCTCATCCTCTGGCACGAAGCTGCCAGCCAAAACGTGCCCCCACAATTTCACCTTTGCAGAGCGGTGACCCTGCTCAGCAGCCAAAATGTACCAATCTATTGACTCCTCTAAGTTCATCGGCACTCCCTCGCCTAGCTCAAGGGTTTGCGCTAGGAAAAACCGGGCATCAGCTAGACCTTGCTCAGCAGCTAATCGATACCAACGAGCCGCTTCCGCATGGTTCTCTATCACTCCTTCCCCATTGTCATACTTCACGGCAAGATTAAATTGGGCCTCGAGATGACCCCTTTCTGCCGCCTGCCGAAACCAATTGACTGCGCGTGCCTGATCGCGATTGACTCCTAAACCTGCCTCACACATCCATCCCAACTTATTCAGTGCATCAGGATCACCTTGCTCGGCAGCGCGATGAAACCAGCTATAGGCAAGTTGAAAGTCTGCTGCTTGACTTATTCCCTCAAGATAAATGGTTGCCAGTCGAAATTGTGCCGCTCGATGACCTAAATTGGCGGCATTTTGAAACTCAATGAGTGCTTCATCAAACCGCTTGTCAGCGTAAGCTTTGACAGCACGAACAAATGAGGGCTCAGCTTGGCCATCATCAACCACCCGCTTTTTTAGGGCCAATGGAAGCAACTCTAATGTCATTCGTGTTAACAGTTGGCCAGGTCTTGATAACACGATATTTCGTGTTTCGGTTTTAACTAACTGATAACTATTTTCGTCATTTTTCATTGTCATCTCGCCACAGCCCGTCTGCAAGAGGCTCTCCCGTCAAGCCCTCTATCTGCTCAGCAAGAGCCACCGCTTCAGTTTCTAGTTGCTCGCACTCCCTTTCGATCGCCGCTCTGTACTCGGCAGCTATCTCATCAAGGTAATCGGGTCGCCTTGCAGATAATTGAGAGATTTCATATTTTGGATCAGATCGCAATTCGTCAAGCGCCTCAAGCATTTCTAGTATTTGTACCTGAATGCTTTCGTATAGACGCTTCAGTTTCCCGAGTTCGGCATCTTCTGATAAGTCTATTTGTCCAGCGCCAATTTTGCGGGCATAAGCTTGCGGGTCATTAGCAATTTCTCTGAGCTTATCTATATCGCCTAAATTGCGTGCAGCTATAATTTCTTGCGTCAACAACGTGTATGCACGATAAGAATCCGGATCATTGGTGTGTCTATCAGTATGAAAAAGCCTGACTAATTTTCTAAATAACGTCTTCAACTCAGCTTGATGATCCTCGGATAAAACTTTTTGAGAGTCAGCGATTTCTGCAGCTTCTTCATACTCTTGATCTGCTCTGTGACCCTCTCGTTTAAATTCTTCGTGAAAAGAATCGAAATCATCGTCACCCGAAGTGATCGAGGTCAAATACTTCCTTCGGTATGAAACCTTCATCCTCAATCTATCTCTGCGACGATACATCTCCTTTAGAATCGTAAACAATTTCGATTGTGTCACTGCGATTGCATTGCACTCGCGCGCATAAATAACTTCAAGATCAGCTAGACGTTCCCTTGCTGCTGTGACTAGAAAGCGAATCTCATCAAGCTCGACACTTTTAAAGAGAACAATGCCGGAGCGGATCTCACCCCTCGATTCACGTGATGCATTAACGTCGATAGCGGAAGCGGTAAACCGATCCCTTTGTAGATCAATTCTTTCCAAGTTTGCTAGATACCAGAGACCCATACGGGCAGTACGTTCGTTCTTTGACTCGCACAACCACTCTAACCATTCTTTTAAGCGAGCGTCTTGCTTGGCATCAAGAAATGATCTGCCCTTAAATTTACCGAAGCTTAATCGGGTCGGAAACCACACCTCATTTGTAAAATTGTGAATCTGGGCCCATGAGTCTATCCCACGCTCTTCCGCTATCGGGCGAAGTACTTTTGCGATCAAATCGACCACGGTCAGAACATCACCTAGCGCCGAATGCGCACCCCGCTCGGGTAATCTGTAAAATTGACGAAGTGTCTGTAACTTACAATTCCCGGCCGGTACAGGATCTAATAATCGCTGCGCCAACTTCAGTGCGCAAAATCCCCTGCTGCCGATCTGCTGCATTCCTAAACGTTCCCATTCTTGAATGAGCACTCGATCCCAGTCGAATTCTAAATTGTAAGAAACAAGAGGAAGGTCGCCCACATAACTTCTGAAACCTTCATAAGCAGCATGTGCCGATAGCCCATCTCTTTCTAGAATTTCTCGAGTGTAGCCATTTACCCTTGATGCCTCCGAGGGTATGTCTATATTTTGATTTAGTAAAACCTGAAAAGGTTCGCCTTGAGCTTCCCACCCTGACATCAGTTGAGCTGCAATGTCAACGACAAAAATCGGTGACGATATGCCGTTCGTTTCAGTGTCTATCAAAACCCAAGATTTTTTATAATTCATCGCGTACCTAATGGTCTAAATCCACTCTCACTACAAACGCGCAGGTTTAGCTATTACCTGCTTTTGATTCTGTTTGGCGTCAATCAACATTACAGCAACATAGAAAATCTAGCACACAAAAATCAGTAGAAGCCAGCTGGATTAAACGGCTCATGAAACCCACTTGTTACATACATCAATGCTGTAAGAAGTTACCGCACAGTCTAATTGCATAGCGTTGTTTGTTGAGTGCCTCCTTGGCTTTAAAAGTGGCTAAATGATTTCCACGCAATCGCCTCATACTAATTTTTTGATTTTGTATATCAAAAAGATAGCTTTTAAAAAATCTTTAAAAAGTATGCCTTTGAAGGTGTTGTGGCTTCTTGACCCTTCACCAAACCATTGACTGATTAATTCATTGTTTAAGTACACATCCAGATCATAATCAACGTAAGTACTTGCAATTATGGTTGTACGTGTATATTTTAAAAAAATTTCGATCATCATTTATTTTTTTTAAGCGAAAAAAAACCCAGAATTATATTCATCAGATTTCTGAAACTGAGTTCTCATCAATTTCCATATCAGTTCCTTCATCTGATTCTCTACCAGAATAAACATTTTTTCCCGTTGCTTGTTCTATAAGATTAAGAAGTCTTGTCTGACGATCATTCATAAAGCCTTCAAAATCGTCTTTTCTCAAAAAAACTGGGTCTATTAAGTGAGACCGAATATAGTCGTCTAATTTAGTTTGTTCGATGCCTGGCGTATGTTTGTCGCCCAACTCAAGTTTCAAAAGATACTCGGATGGTGCAGCGCCACCGATAATTCGATTCGTGCGAAAAGCTAATGGTGTCTTATTTATGATTGAATCGAAGTTGTTTCCTGCTATGCCTTGCTTCTTACACCAAGCTTGAGGAAAAATGTGATGTATGTCAACATTTTCACCAAAAAAAACGGTATGGTCAAAGTTTTGGCCAGAACGGAAATCCCTCGCCCCTTCTTTCATTAACAATGCGTTCATTCCCTTGTATGCAGCGGACAAACGCATCCGCATTGTTTTTAAACGATCGGCTCTAAAAATAGTTTCACTCACCGTTGTTGGTTCAGGCCCACCCTTTAGCCAAATTGGCACCTCTATAAAGTCTTTGGCTATACGTGTGTCGACTGCAGATCCATATAACTCACCAAAAACACCGTTCCAGAACCAACACGTTAGTTTCGCCCGATTAGACTCGTGTTCCCAGTCGCCTCCAATGTCCGCAAGCACAGCAGCTAAAGGAATAATCTGAGATTGATACGGCAGGTCATACACGCGATAAATGCTGAGCAGATGAAGAAATTTCGCTGCTTTGATGAAGCCATCTTCGACACGCCTTTCATACTTCTTATATGCAGACAATGGTAAGTTTAGTAGCGCCTGTCGTGTTCCAGTAACTGCTGGCAAATCCTTGCCTTGCTTGCCGGCTTGTTCAGCATCTCTTCTTCGATCTCTAGTGTAAAACAAAGAAATTGCTTGTAAGAAGTCTGTATTGCTTACTCCTGAAATAATACCCTGATCAGAGTCAGACGGTCTTAATGTGTTGACCAGGCGGTGATGCCGACCTTTATGTTCATCATCACCGTACCAATCCTTCCGAAGTTCATGCCCATCAACCGCATACATCGCCGTTACCAACTCGAATGCGTCGAGCGATTTTCCACCTGTATTTACCTTTTCAAAGACAACACAAACGGCTTCCTTAGTAGTAGATTTATCAAGTTCTATCACAGGAACATCATAGTCTTTAAAGTTCTCTAGGACTTCACGTTTAAATTGACGAAAGGTTTGGCGGGTCGGTTCGTTAACTTCACCTTTCCAAAACGCGTCAAACCCATCTTGCCAATGATCCCAATCGAACACTTTGTTAACTGGGAACATTAATTTTTCATATTCAAGTTCTGGTGTAGACAAATCGGTCGCATCCATTTGTCCAAAAACTCGAATAACTCGATCTTCTGGAATTCCTACAATTGCCTCTTCTCGATCAATTGATGAATCAAGAGCTTTTCGGATATCAATGTAAAACCAACGCTTAACTTTTTTGTTTTTTGGAGTAAACGTATTGACAACTTTTCCACGCAAAGTTACTTGATATAAAGACGTCATGCGCTGCTGACCATCTAGCAACAACGAATCTGGTACTTTTAATTTCGCCTCATTAGGTGCGCCCTCAATCGGACGAGGTTTAAAATTTACCTGTCCACCGGTATTGAGCGTCATTAAAGCGCCAACTGGAAAAGATCGAGAAATCGAGGCGATCAAGCTTTTGATCCGATCTTCATCCCAGACCCAACTTCTTTGAAAATCAGGTAACTGTATCTCTCCCAGATGACAGGACTCTAGCAATTTGGGTAGGCGAAATGGGTTCGTTTTAAAGGTTGAACCTGGCATATTTTTTCCTTTCTTTGATTGTCAGCTGACGCTCAATCTATCTTAGTACATTTTGAAAACCTTATCTCAATAACGACATCACTAATGATGAAAGGATATCTAAAATCAGTAGTGTCCGGTTAAAAATCGAATAGATTCAATTGGTTAGCGGAGCCAGGAGAATCAGTTGTGAGTTCATCGACTTGAAAGGCGCTTGAAAGCTCATTTTTCTCAAATACT
>Ga0105050_10006313_pt1 | contig 14781 bp, 21 predicted proteins | sample FRY01_FD_78088 | JGI IMG/M metagenome (GOLD analysis project Ga0105050, IMG submission 78088) | Freshwater microbial communities from Lake Fryxell liftoff mats and glacier meltwater in Antarctica - FRY-01 | ecosystem: Environmental > Aquatic > Freshwater > Ice > Glacier meltwater ... | reverse complement strand
GCGGGAGACAAACCCGGCGCAATCATCGCCGCGGTTGGCGTGACGATTGTGTCTAGCGTGGTGGTGGCATGAAGCGCACCTTCATCTTGCCGATAGGCCGCGCAAATGCCCTGCAAGCCGTCCAGATGGCCCCTGAAGGCTATGCCGTGACGGTTGGGGAGGCTACACGGTCACTAGATCAGAACGCCAAGTTCCACGCCATCTGCGGCGACATCGCCAAATCTGGCGCTACATGGGCGGGGAAACGCAGGACGGCGGCGCAATGGAAAGTGCTGATGGTGTCGGGGCACGCTGTTGCAACGGGCGAAGGATCGGAAATGCTGCCGGGTCTGGAGGGTGAATTCGTGAACCTGCGCGAGTCTACGGCGCTGATGAGCAAGTCGCGCAGTTCTAGCCTTGTCGAATACACGCTGGCCTGGTGCGCAACAAATGGAGTGCAGATTAATGACTAGACACTTGATAGGACAGAAGTTTGGGCGTTTGCTGGTTTTAGGGATTTGTGGGGAGTCTGCCGGAAAGCGCATGTTCATGTGCCAGTGCGATTGCGGCGTCATCAAGGCGGCAAGGGGATCACACCTGACTGGCGGTAAAACACAATCATGTGGGTGTTTGCGGCATGAGTTGCACATGGCGCGCACCACAACCCACGGCAGATCGAGAACGCGCATCTACCGGATATGGCGCGACATGATTAACCGATGCCACTACGAGGGGTATCCAGAGAGACGCCTTTACGGCGGTCGAGGAATCACGGTTTGCGCTGCATGGCGCGGGTCATTTGAGCAATTCCTATCCGATATGGGCGACCCTGAGCCGCATTTGACTATCGACAGGATTGATGTCAATGGGAACTATGAGCCTGGGAATTGCCGGTGGGCGACTATGAAGGAGCAATGCAATAACAGGCGCAACAGCAAAGCCAGACCACACGCGACGGCAGCGGTTCGGGGTGTCGAGGTTTACGCGGAGGCGGGATGATGCGCCCAAAGTCCGCGCCAGTGCGCAGCGAACCGTACCGCAGACTGGTTGCCTGCCTGCCCTGCGCGAACTGCGGGATCTTGGGGTTTTCACAGACGGCGCACGGTCCCACCCTGGGGGGTCATATCAAATGCGACGACAGGCTGACATTCCCCCTTTGCATCGGTCACGGTAGCGACGGCATCGGGTGTCATGTCCGATATGACCAGTGCATGCTAGGCGACAAGCACTGGCGGCATGAGCAGGCTGCGATCTGGTCGGCGCAGACGCAGCGCGATGTGCTGGCAATGAAGCAATGCACACATGGAATCAGGAAACTACTGGAGAGTCTATGAAGCGCGACGATTACATTGACTTCAACCGCATCAGCAGCAGTCAGGACCAGATCCACGACAGGCTGTTGAATTGGGTCAGGTACGTGGCTGTCAAGCGGACGCCATGGTTCGTGCAGCCCATGTTCCGCCAGGCGCTCACAAATCGGCAATGGGATGTAGAGCCGCATATCCGCGTTGACATAGACACGCTGGACGGGCACGCGCTAGAGAAGGCGGTGGGGCAGCTACCGACACGCAACCGGGACGCTCTGCGCTGGTACTACGTGCGGCGGGGTAGTGTCATGGAGCAGCGGCGGGCGCAGGGATTGACTGCAGAGGGGTTGGACAAGGCGGTTCGGGACGGTCGGGCCATGCTTGTAAATAGGCTTGCGATACACTGAAAACTGTGATATAGTGGCGTCGATACTGAAACGCACATGCGATAAAGATCGGTTCTTTCCTTGCGGCGGCAGCGGTGCCATCAGGGAATCTAGAAGCATCAACAATGCTCCTCATGTTTTTGACTTGAGTACAAAGCCAGCCTAACCCGCTGGCTTTTTTCGTTTCAGCCCACCGAGACGCCCTACACGCACACGCTATATGCAAGAGGTGCCGGACTCGCGTGGGTGGATTCTTTCTCCTTGGTCGAGCAATCGGCCTTCGCCCTGCTAGTCGGGGCTTTTTTACATCTAAGGCTCAAATGGCACTAACGGCAAAGCAAGAGGCATTCGCCTTGGCCGTGGTGTCGGGCATGAGTCAAGCGGACGCTTACCGGGCAACCTACAGCGCCGGAAACATGAAGCCTGAGACGGTCCAAGAGTCGGCAAGTCGCCTTATGGCCGACCGCAAGGTATCCGCAAGGGTTGCCGAACTGCGCGCCCCGATCATCGCAAAGGTGCAATACGGGCTTGAGGATGCCATGAGGGAGGCCGCAGAAGCCTTTGAGGTATCCAGGGCCAAAGAGAATGGTGGCGCGATGGTGGCCGCTGCTACGCTCCGGGCGAAGCTGAATGGCATGCTGATCGACCGCAAGGAAGTGCGGACCGGGCCGCTGGACGGGATGGACTTTGACACGATGCTGTCCATGCAGGAAACGATTGATGCAATCCGCACAGCTAGAGCGCCTAAACAGCCTGCCTGATTCGGCCCTGGCGTTCCTGCAGTCGGAACTGTCGGCACGGATCGCTGAGAACAAGCTGAAGCTGTACCGCCCATACCTGAAGCAATCAGCCTTCCATGCGAACGGCGCAAAGTTCCGCGAACGCCTGCTGATGGCTGGCAATCAGCTAGGCAAAACGTGGTCGGCAGGGTTTGAGACCGCCATGCACTTGACCGGACGTTATCCGGACTGGTGGGATGGCAGGACATGGGACAAGCCCGTCAACGGCTGGGCTGCTGGCGTGACGGGCGAGGTGACGCGGGATTCGGTTCAACGGATTTTGCTTGGCCGGTTCAATGCCATCGGGACCGGGGCGATACCAAAAGACGCGATCAAGGATCGGACGCTAAAGCGCGGCGTAGCGGACTCGATTGATACGCTGGTCATAAAGCACGGCGGCGGCGGTGATGTGCAGGCCGGTGAGTCGCTCCTCGGTTTCAAGAGCTACGACCAGGGCCGCGAGAAGTTCCAGTCTGAAACGCTTGACTTCGTTTGGCTTGACGAGGAGCCGGACGAGGACATCTACACAGAAAGCCTGACGCGAACCAATGCGACGGGCGGTATCACTTACATGACCTTCACGCCCTTGATGGGCATGACGGGCGTGGTTAAGCGGTTCCTGATCGACAAGCCGGGCGGCACAAACGTCACGACGATGACGATTGAAGATGCTGAGCATTACACGCCAGAGCAGCGCAAGGCGATCATTGAGAGCTACCCAGCACACGAACGGGAAGCGCGCACCAAGGGCATCCCGGCGCTTGGATCTGGCCGCATCTTCCCGGTGACGGAGGAAAGCATATCCGTCCAGTCATTTGAGATTCCGCCACATTGGGCGCTTATAGGCGGGCTTGATTTCGGATGGGATCACCCAAGCGCAGCAGTTGAATGCGCGCTAGACCGGGATACGGACACGTTCTACGTGATCAACATTCACCGGCAAAAGGAACAGACGCCGGGAATGTTCAGCCTGTCGCTCAAAGAGTGGCCCGCATGGTTGCCGTTTAGCTGGCCGCACGATGGATTGCAGCACGACAAGGGCAGCGGAGCGCAACTAGCGAACCAGTACAGCAAGGCGGGGCTTTCCATGCTGCCAGAGCGCGCCACGTTCACAGACGGAACAAACGGTGTCGAGGCTGGATTGCAGGAGCTACTGCAGCGAATGCAGATCAAGCGGTTCAAGGTGTTTGCGCACCTGGCCGAATGGTTTGAGGAATTTCGCATGTATCACCGCAAGGACGGCAAGGTGGTGAAGGAGTCCGACGACCTGATGGCCGCGACCCGCTACGCCTACATGATGCGCCGCTACGCTGTCAGCAAAAAAGAGGCTGAAATGGCCTCATACATTGAACAGATCGAACCAGATCAAGACGGAATTTACTTCTAAGGCATATGGACTCACTCGAACAACAATCCGCACTAGGCAGGCTCCTAGAGGACCGGCTTGTAGAGTGGGAGAAGGCGCGTCTTCCGCAAGAGCGCAAGATGCTGGAGTGCTATCAGGATGTCATGCGGATACCGCGTGACGATGACACAAAAGGCACTGGCGCTGCACGGTCCAAGAAGGCCACCGGCATCTTCGTCGGGTCAACTCGCAACAAGGTTCGGGCGTCAAGGGCAAAGATAAACGATGCGCTGTTTGGCGCCGGGAAGCTGCCGTTTGACACGAACCCGGTAAACGAGGAGATGGCTCAATTCGCTGATGCGATGGAGGACATTCTTACTGATCAGCTAGAGCGCGGCGGGTTCAAGCAGACACTGAAGGCGGGCGTTAACACGCTTGGCACCTACGGCACCGGGTTCTTGTTCGGCCCGTTTGTGCGCAAAGAGGTGTTGGCCGAGACCAACATGGTTGACGGCCAGTTGTCGGAATCAGAGTACGCTTTTGATTGCCCATACTTCGACCTTGGGAACACGCTTGATGTGTACCCGGACCCGGAGGCGCGAGAGCTTGGCAAGGGCCTTGGCGTGTTTTGGGCAACGATGGAAAGCCCGCACACGGTAGCGGCGTGGAAGGACGACGAGCGTTACAAGAATGTCGAAGCCGCGATGATGAATCCTGGCGACATGGAAAACGAGATTGGCTCTGAGCGCGCCCGCAAGCTGCGCGGTAATGTGCAGTTCTGGCACCAGAATGACCGGATCAAGGTGGCCCGGTTCTTTGGCAAGGTTCCGCGCTCGAAGATCGGGACCGACGAAGACCCTGGCGAGGTCGGCGAGCAGCACGACGATATGGTAGATGTCATTGTGGTGATGGCTGGCGGCGTCGTTGTGCGCGTCGAGGAATCCCCATACAAGGACATGCCTGCCCTGCGCTGCGTCTACGAGGACGTGGAAAACGAAATATGGGGCGTCGGCATCAGCGAGAACAACGCGCCGCACCAGAAGCTGACGAACGCGGCGTTCCGGCTGTTCCTTGAGGGCAAGGGCATGGCGCTCTTGGGGACGCGGGCGATTGATCGCAGCAAGTTCCTGCCGACAGAGGACTTCAAGAAGTACCCCGGCAAGGTGTACCAATTCAAACCTGGCCTGTCAGCAGAGGAGAAGGCCAGCGCGATTCAGGAGTTCACCGAACCGGACATAACTGGCGGGTGGATCGACGTGATCCGCATGTCTGAGCAATTCTCGGACGATGACACCGGCATCACGAAGTACACGCAGGGCGACGACAGTTCAAACCTGAACAAGACCGCTACCGGCATAAGCATAATCATGTCGGCATCGAGCCTGCCAATCAAAGAGGTGATCAGCAACATCGACGAGATGTGGATTGAGCAGGTTATCGAGCGGCTTATCGAGTGGAACATCAAGTTTCTGGAGCCTGAGACGGTGCAGAAGATCCACGGCGACGAGGTTGCGCAAGCGTGGGCGCAGATCAAGCAGTTTGGCAAGTCATCTTTCATGTCGTGGAAGGCGACCGGCACCAGTTCATTCATGCAAAAGGAAGTTCTTACGTCGAAGTTGAACGCTTTTTCGCAGCTTGTCCTGTCGAACCCGATGATGGCCGAGAAGGTGGACATGGGCGAACTGTTGCGCCAGACATGGGATGTCATGGAGATTGGCCGCGAGTCGCCGATTCTTGAGGATGACCCGGACATGAAGAACGTGCCGCCGCAGATCCAGCAGAAGCTGCAGGAGTTGCAGCAACAGCTAGAGCAGGCGGGCGGCGCGCTGGAGAACGCATCTGCGGAGGTGGACAAACTGGAAGGCGAAGTGCAAAAGCGCGACAAGGACGTGATGCAAGAGCAGGTCAAGGCCATGCGCGCAGAGATTGACCGCCACCAGGCTGAGTCGATGCAGGCCATTACTGAGCGGCAATCGCAGGCAATCGAGGCGATACGGGCGGCGCAGCAGCAGAGCGACGAAACCGCAGAGCCGCAGGAGAAGCCGCAATCGTCGGATGGTGGCTACGCACTCAATCGAGAGCTTGCGCCCGTTGTGCAGGCTGTGCAGGGCATGGCAGAGCCGCTGCAGGCGCTTATGCAAGGCATACAGCAGATGCAGGAGATGCAGCAGGCAATCCTGGAGGCTGCGAACAAGCCAAGGCAATCGACGGTGCAGATCACGAAACAGGCGGATGGCTCATTCGTCGGAACCAAAACAGAGGTATAGAAAATGGCGATCACCCTTAATGCAACCTTGCGATCAGCGCGATCTACGGCCATCGTTACTGAGGCGGGCGCTACGGCACCGACTGCACAAGCAACAGCGAGGGTGCTTGTTTCCCACAAAGACACAACAATGCCTGCGGCTGCAGCAGAGGGAACGGGCGACGGCGACTGGAAACAGGTGTATGAGATCGGTGGCGGCACAACGAACAACGCAAGCACTCGCGGTGTCTATCGGTTCGGCCCCGAGATTGCGTATCTGGAGATTGAGTTTCCGACGCACACTGGCAATGACGTGACGGTCGAAGCTATCGCCACGACCTACGCATACTGATCGGCTGACTGATGGCCCGCGTTAGAGAAATCCTGCTGCCGTGGGATAGCCAGCCGCAGGAGGCGGTGGAGATTGAGCAGACGCTTCGCAAAGTAACGGATCTTGGCGATTCTCAGCGGTCCATTGCAAGGCAGCTAGAGGCGGAGGCGCAGGACATGGCGCGGCAGTCTGCGGCAATGAACACGCAAAGGCTACAGGACGCGGAAGACGCGGAAGTGGTCGAAATATTGGCAATGCTTTTGTAGGGGCAAAAATGATTACGATTTACCAAAATGTGCCGGTCGATGTGCGCATAGCGGCAGGCGATGACCGCTGTTCTGGCTGGCGACAAGATTCTGTACTTGCCCAAGGGCATTGTGGCGAATCTCCCGGCTGCTTCAGCTACGTACAAAACCTTCCGCGCAACCGTCACTGATGGTTCCGTGGCCTACACATCGGCCAATGTGGGCAGCACTGTAGCGGGGAGTGGCGCTAATTCTGTCCCAGTATTCTGCAACGGTAGCAACTGGGTCGTTGGGTAATTCCCATCCCCTGCCGGTACACATGACCCCAAAAGAGCGCCTAGCGCAACTAAACCAAGCCATAGAGGCCATCCGAAGCGGTTGGCCTTTTTTGATGGCGCACCTTGACGAGCGGGAGCGCGTATTAACTCATCTGCTTGTCAATGAAAACAACGAACAAACACGCGGACGAATCAAGCAAATCCGCGAGCTTAAGGAATTGCCCGAATCGCTCATTAGTGAGCGCGACGGCATACAGACCGGAATATCCGAATCGGACCCGGCAGATTGACGAATGGGATTACCGGCAACGGCCCCGAGGGAGTTTTTACGATGGATGACGAGGAATATCAGAAGGAATATGACAAGGCATACGCCGATCTAGACGCAGCGGCCCCGGCCACTACTGCGCGAAGTGAGGACGGCAAATTCAAGAAAGCCGAACCTGTAGAGGAAGGCCAGATTGATGCGCCCGATGACAAGCCAGCGGAGGTGGCAACCGAAAAGGAGCCGACGCCGCAAGACTTGCCAAAGGACGAGCCGAAAGAGGATGACGAGGTGACTGCGCTACGTAAGCGCCTGGACGCAGCCGAGAAGATGGCAAAGGATAACCAAGCCTGGGCCACGAAACTTTCTCAAGAGCGTGCAGCAGAGCGCAAGGAGCGCGAGAGCTGGGAGCGAGAAGCAAACAAGCCAGCTATTTTGGATGCGAATCCGGAATTGGCCGATGCAATCCGCTACGTTTCATCCGACAAGCCGGCAGAGCAACCAGACCCGCACCAGCAATGGATTGCGATTGTTGACCGCGCCCATCCGGGCATTTTCAGCAATGAGCTAGATAAGGATCTGGAAACTGCGCTGGCGAAGCGCCTAACGGACCTGTCCAACGAGGACCGGGCCGATCCACTGATAGCTATCCGAGAAATCACGGCGGAAAAGCTCGCACATGCCGAACGCAAGCAGGCAGCTAAAGAGGCTGCAGCGGCCAAGGCATCAAAAGAAAAAGCGGCGATGAGCGTTCCGGGCGCTGGTGCTGGCGGAGGTTCTAGAACCCCCGTTGACACGCAGCAAGCGGACGTGCAGCGCATTCAAAATATGACACCTGCCGACTTCGAAAAGGAGCGGCGTAGGGTGTTGGGTTACTAAGGAACCATCATGGCAACAACCACTCTTACCCAGGTCCCCCCAGGCGTAGCGGCTTTTTACGACCGCAATCTGCTCTCCCGCGCACAACCGTGTGACGTTCATGGCCGCTTCGGTCAGAAGCGCCCTGTGGCATCGCGCAGCGGAAATCAGATCAAGTTCCGTCGCTACTCGCAACTGGCTGCGGCAACCACGCCACTGACCGAGGGCGTCACGCCTGCCGGTTCTTCGCTGGCCGTTACCGACATCACCGGAACGCTGGCGCAGTACGGCGACTACATCACCATGTCCGATATGGTCTCGATGACCAATCAAGACCCGGTTGTGACGGAGGCAACGGACGTGCTGGGCGACCAAGCCGGTACGACCATTGACCTGACGCGCCGCGATGTGCTGGTCGCTGGCTCCAACGTGCTGTACGCATCGGGCGTCGAAAACCGCCTGGCGCTGGTCAACAAGATCCTGGCCGCCGATCTGGACAAGGCTATCCGGTTCCTCAAGAACCAGAATGCCAAATACTGCAAGGAAGGTCTGATGGCCTCCGATGGCGTCGGCACCGGCCCGATCCGAAAAGCCTTCATCGGACCGGTTCACCCCGATGTCGAGTTCGACCTGGAGAACATCGTCGGGTACAAGTCGGTCAGCGAGTACGGCACGCAATCGGGCGTGATCGAGGATGAAATCGGTGCGTACAAAAACATCCGGTTCGTGTCTTCGACCAACTGCAAGATTTGGGCCGACGCAACGACCGTGCTGACTGCCGGTTACAAGGGCACGACCAAAAACGACGCATACGGAACCCTGATCGTCGCTGCCGAGGCTTACGGCGTCTCTCCACTGTCCGGCAAGGCGATGGAGACCTATGTGAAGTCGCTCGGCTCTGCTGGCTCTGCTGACCCGTTGGATCAGCGTTCTACCGTTGGCTGGAAGGCCACGACCGTGACCAAGATCCTGAATGACGCATGGATGGTGCGCATCGAGTCCCTGGCATCGGTCTAAACCCCGGCCCTTCGGGGCTTTCAATCAGGCCCGCACTAACCCTGCGGGCCTTTTTCATGGAGAGACGGAAATGGAAGTCATGGAAAAACCCACAAAAGTGAAGCAATACAAGATCACGATCAACAGCGAAGCGGACGTGAAGGGTGGCGGCGGCGATGTGTTCATCGGCTGGAACGGCAGGCAAAACCTTTACAAGCGCGATGTCGAGTGCCCGATTGATCAGAATTTCCTTGATGTACTCAAGGCGACCGTGATCGAGACGAAGATTGAAGGCGCAGATGGCACGATGCGTTCGGTGCGCGTCCCCCGGTTCACCTACAGCGTTGAGCCTGCGTAATGGCTACGTCTTGGACGCTTGCGGCAGGCGAAATCTGCACTGATGCCTTGCAGCACATGGGCGTTATTGCCGATGGCGAATCGGCCAGCGGTTCGGATATGGCCGTTGCCCTTCGCGCCCTTGATGCGGTCTTGAAGGAACTGCCAGCCTACGGCTACACATGGCCCAAGCTGTCCGCAGATGTCGCGCTGGCATGGGCTGGTGTCGCTGCAATGGACCTGCCTGCTGATTACTACAACTTCCCGACAGCATGGAAAACGGTTGACGGGCAGAAGGTGCAGCTTACGCAAATCCCGCACGGTGTATGGGTGTCGAAGATCGACCTCGCCGCGACGGGTGATGTGACGCACTTCTACGTTTCGCCGTCCGGCAAGTTCACTGTGTGGCCCACGCCTGCGGTGGACCCGGTTGTGACGCTCCAATACCAGAAGCTGATAGACGATGCCGCATTAGGCACCTCGCCTGATGTGCTGCAATTGTGGCTCTATCCGCTTGGCTACGGTGTTGCGGACGAGTGCGCACTCAAGTTTGAGGTGCCAGAGCGCAAGCGGGTTGAGATTGCTGCGCGGTGGGCGTCAAAGCGGGATCGTGCGCTGGAAAGCTCCATCTCATACGAGCAAATATCGGTTGAGGTGCAGGAGTGAAAATTCCTTTTCTCGGCACTAGCGGCGCGGTTCGAAGCGTGAACGCGGATCAACAGCGAACGCTCAATTGCTACCTTGAGATGGACAACGGGTCGCCGCGTGCGCCGGTTGCGTTGTACGGAACGCCTGGGCTTGTCCTGCGTGCTACGCTGGGCGGCGCGGTGCGCGGCTGCATCGCAGAAGGCGGCTATACGTGGTGGGTTGGCGGAAACACGGTTTACCGCATGTCGTCGGCCTACGCGGTCACGACTGTTGGCACGATTGGAACATCGACGGGCGAGGTCGGTATCGCATCGAATGGCGCGCAACTCCTAATCGTCGACGGCTCTGCGGGCTACATCGTTACAGTGGCTAGTGCAACCATCGGCCTGATAACAGACTCTGACTTCCCCAACGGCGTGCAGCGCACCACGTACCAAGACGGGTACTTCGCCGTTACCGGCAAGGCTGGTTCACCTAGCTTCTGGATCAACCAGACACCATACGCTGGGACATCGTGGGACGCGCTGGACTTTGCAAGCTCAGAGGGATCGCCGGATAACACTATCGGCATCATTTCCGATCACCGGGAATTGTGGCTGTTCGGGGAGAAAAGCGCGGAGGTTTGGGTTAACACCGGGTCTAGCGATTTCCCATTTGCCAGATCCGGAAACGCATTCATTGAACACGGCTGCGCGGCTGCAGGGACGATTGCCAAGGCTGATAACACGGTGTTCTGGCTCGGTGCTGATGACAAGGGCCAAGGCATTGTCTGGAGGGCCGATGGATACACGCCGGTCAGGATTTCCACTCACGCAATGGAGAAGGCTCTAGGCGGCTACACGGTGGCAAGCGCAACGGCACTGACCTATCAGCAGGAAGGGCATGTTTTCTACGTGCTGAACTTCCCCGAGGCAACATGGGTTTACGACGCCAGCACGCAGGTATGGCACGAACGGGCGTACATGGACCCGGCAACCTCTGCCCTGTCTCGCTGGCGCGGCGCATGTCATTGCTACCTAGGCGGCAGCTTGGTAGGCGACTACACAAACGGCAAGGTTTACAGCCTTGACCTTGACACCTACACCGATGCGGGCGACGCGATCTTGCGTCTTCGGACGGCGCAGACGCTCAGTCAGGATCAGGCGTGGGTTTTCTTCCCGTCAATGCAGGTTGACATGGAAACGGGCGTCGGCCTGGCTACAGGCCAAGGCTCCGACCCGCTCTTGATGCTCCGATTCTCCGATGACGGCCATACATGGTCCAACGTCAAGACGGCCACTATCGGCAAGGTTGGCGAATACGGGGCGCGGGCCAAGTTCAACCGGCTCGGACGATCGCGTAACCGGACGTGGGAAATCAGCATGACGGACCCGGTTCGGTTCGCTGTTTTCGGTGCGGTGGTTGCATGACAGCACTCGCCCTGTTCCCGGCCCGCATTCGGTGGGTGAATGCCGATGGGACGCTGACGACAGAGGCATATAGGGCGCTGCAAGCCGTCCAAAAGGCCATAGGCGGCAATTTGGGAAGCGTGGGGACAGACACATACAGCGTAGACACGTTCGCGCAGTCTGAGGCCGCTAATTTGGCTGACATGCTTTTCCAATCGGGCGGCGGTGAGTACCTCGCGCATTACGAGTTCCAGGACGCATCGGGCGGCTTTCTTTCTGATCAAACTTTCCAGGTGTAAAAAATGGCACAACGACTTCCCAAGCAAATTGTTAGCGGCGCGCAGTTGACCGCATCGGCGGCTACTTACTACGCGACACCGACAAACACGCTGACGACGATTAGCGCGATGACGCTGTGCAACACCACGGCCGAGGCCGTCACTGCGACGGTCTATCTGGTGCCAAGTGGTGGCACTGCGGGCGCTGACAACACGGTGCTGTCGGCTCGTTCTCTGGCGGCGGGCGAGTCCTACAACGTGTCCGGGGCTATCGGGCAGACGATTCCTGCGGGTTCGACTGTGCAGGCCCTGGCCGGGAGCGCGACAAGCATCACGCTGGTGGCATCAGGTTATGAAACCAACCCGTGATTGAACATCATTTCGGCGGCGGCGTTTACGCGAAGGAAACGCGCATTCCCGCTGGCTTTGATCTGGTGCAGCACAGGCATGAACACGATCACCTGTCGATTCTTGCTAGTGGCTCTGTCGAGTTGACGATTGAGGATGTCGGGATAGAGACGATCCATGCGCCCGCCTGCTTGACCATCAAAGCAGGAAAGCATCATGGCGTTAGGTCGCTAACCGATGTGGTCTGGTACTGCATCCATGCAACCGATTGCACCGACGAAAGCGCGGTCGATCAAGTTTTGATTGTGAAGGGGTAACTATGCCGTGGATTTCAATTGGCGGGGCTCTGGTTGGCGGCTTGTTAAGCTCTAGCGCGGCCAGCAGCGCCGCAGATGCCCAAGGCGCGGCTGCGGCTGAGGCGGCAAAGACGCAGAAGTATATGTACGACACAACGCGGGCAGATCAGGCCCCGTTTCGTGATGCTGGAGTGGCTGCAAACAACCGCCTTGCGATGTTGTTGGGCTTGTCTCCTCGGTCGTCGCAGTCGTCAATGTCCCCGCAAGCGTCCGGCGATCTTCGTTCGCAGCTACTCCCGCAGTTCACGACTGGAGCCGTAGCCGCCAACATGCCGCCTGGCGGCATTACTGGCGGCCCAAACGGAAACAGCCAAGACCAAAATTGGACGACTGGATCTGCTGGAACGGTTGATGAGGCTGGATTGCAAGCTGAGATGCAGCGGCGCAGTGCGCAAGTCGGGCAGCAATCGGGGCGGGATATGTCCGGCGACCCGGCCTTTGGTTCGCTTTCTCGGAACTTTCAAGCCTCCGACCTGAAGGCCGATCCGGTTTATCAGTCTGGTCTGCAATTCGGACTGGATCAGGGGGTGCAGGGCCTTAACCGGCAAGCGGCGGCGAACGGTTCGTTTCTGTCTGGCGCTGCGCTCAAGGCGTTGACCCGGTTTGGCAACGACTACGGCAACACGAAGGCCAATGAGTCGTACAACCGATTCAACAACAACCAGGACCGGACCTACAACAAGTTGGCCGGGTTGTCGGGTGCGGGCCAGCAGGCGACGAACCAGATCGGCGCAGCGGGGCAGAACATGGCGAATAAAGTCAGCGCGGCGCAGTACGGGGCCGGTGATGCGCGGGCAAGTGGATATGTTGGGCAGGCAAACGCATGGAACAACGCTATCGGGCAGGGGGTTAACGCATATCAGCAAAACAGCCTACTCAAGACAATGAATCAGGGTTCCGCGTATCCCTCAAGTTGGCAGGCCCCGGCATTTGGCAGCGGTGCGTCGTGGTCATATGACAAATAAGGATTGACATGGCCGGAAACTACAACATCGCCCTCGGAGTTCAATCCCCAAAGATTGACTCTCCCGTCAATGCGCTGGCAAATGTCCTTCAGATCAAGGGCGCGCAGCAACAGAACCAACTCGGACAGATGAAGATGGACGAGTATGGGCGCGGCGTGGAACGCCAGAACAAGCTGCGGGAAATCCTGCAGGGCACCGACCCTTCGCAGTTGCAAGATGCATTGCTGCGCGGTGGGTTTATGGATGAGTCTCAGGCACGCGGCAAGTATTCTGCCGACATTGGAAAGACAGCCGCAGAGACTGGCGCAAAAGAGGTCGAAACACTGGTAAATGCGACAAGACTGCACCGCGATCAACTGGCAGGCGTGAATGACCCGCAAGCGGCTGCGCAGTGGGTTTCTGCTGGCTATCAAGACCCGGTTCTGTCCAAGCTATTCGGCAAGAGCGGGTCACTGCAAGACGCCATACAACGCATTCCGCAAGACCCGCAGGCGTTTGAGAACTGGAAGCAACAGAACGCACTAGGCGCGTCCGAGTTCATCAAGCAGAACACGCCAAGGTACCAAACAAGCGATGTAGGCGGGTCTACAAACACCTATGCCAATCCCGGCCTGGGCGGTCCTTCGCAGCTAGTCAACAGCGTGAAGAACACGCAAAGCCCGGACAACGCTGCATCTCAAGCGCAATCCAATAGGAACAACCTGCGCAGCGTCTGGGCATCGCTGGAGAACGCTCGTGCAAACCGAGAAATCGCAGGCGCGCAACGGGAATCAAAACAAGCATGGCAGCAGCAAGACCGCGATCAGTCAAAGTCTGCGGCAATCTCCACGGTCGAGGATTCTATTCGCGTGGTGCAAAAAGCACTAGATCACCCTGGGCGCGAAACCGCAACTGGTGTATCTGGAACCATTGACCCACGAAATTACCTGCCAGCAACGGATGCAAAGAATTTCCTCGTGGTGCTGGAGCAGATCAAGGGCAAAGCATTTTTGCAGGCATTCCAAAGCCTCAAGGGAGGCGGTCAGATTACCGAGGTCGAGGGCAACAAAGCGACAGCGGCGATCACCCGCATGGACACGGCGCAAAGCGACGCCGAGTTCAAGACTGCGCTTAATGATTTGATGGACGTCATGAAAAAAGGTTACGAACGGTTGACCGGGAAAAAATACCAATCACCTGAAGGCGCGAAGTCTGCAGGCCGCACAATCAAGCGAACCGGCAAAATTGATGGCAAGAAAGTCATTGAGTATTCAGACGGGACAACCGAATATGCCAATTGATACCAGCAAAGTGCAATGGGATGATGCTCCAAAAATTGACGCCGGAAAAGTCATCTGGGACACGCCAGCAAAGGCAGAAAAGAAGCCGTCAATAGATATTCGTGGCGAAGGCTACAAAGCCGCCATGAACTATTCGCCGGTGGTCGATACGATTGCGGGCGCAATACG
>Ga0105050_10006306_pt1 | contig 14792 bp, 13 predicted proteins | sample FRY01_FD_78088 | JGI IMG/M metagenome (GOLD analysis project Ga0105050, IMG submission 78088) | Freshwater microbial communities from Lake Fryxell liftoff mats and glacier meltwater in Antarctica - FRY-01 | ecosystem: Environmental > Aquatic > Freshwater > Ice > Glacier meltwater ... | reverse complement strand
CCGATCAGCACATCATCGCCGCCCTGCCTCTTGTTGTCCATAGCCGCCGCATCGCCGACGAGGGAGTTGTATGCGGCTCCCGCCCCCCCGATTAGCACATCATCGCCGCCCTGACTGTCGCCGGACATAAGCCTCACATCGCCGAAGAGGAGGTTGCTATTGGCGTTCGCCCCCCCGATCAGCACATCATTACCCCCCGTTTCAAAACCCGTTAATTGAACGGCTTCCCCATAAAGATAATTCTTGACGTCACTGCCGCTTTTCCCGACCAGTGCTTGCCTTTGCGCGGTGCCGTCGAACACGCCCGCTAACATGCCTTCCTCAAGCGCATCGCCGAATTGCACATTCAATGTCATGATATACCCCCTCAATCAATTCAGCGCAGAAAAATATCTACCCTGCCAGCCCGCTACATCGCGGCAAAATACAGCGTCAGCCGACCCCATCTGTCGGCCAAACGCGGCACTCCCGGTTTAACGGCCATGCCAGCGGCGCCCGTCCAATCCCACGCCGGCAAGCCCTATGCAACTCCGTGCTGTAAAACACAGCATCACCTTGCGCCGGACAAATCTATTGACCCACATCAAACCGGCAGCGTTCACAACACCCACCACACACGCCTAATACATCGCCGCCCGAAACTGTGGCGACCCGATCACAGATCAGCCTGGCTTTACCGGCCAATGACGACACATTACGCACGGTAGCCTGTCGGGCAATGCCAAACCACAACATCCTTAGCGCGATCAGTTTGCGCTCACTCGTCACCGCCCACACTGTCGCAGCGCCAACGGTTGACACCATGTAGCCGATGAACCAATTGGCAAACCGCGTCCACTTACCCGCCATCGTCGCCGCTGTTGCTGCGACGACGCCCAGGCTTGTCCATCCGCGTGCTGCATCTTTCATGGAGGTTCGATCATGCGTCCCGTCCCATCCCCAAACCCCGTGTCGCTCACCACGACAACACCTGTCCAGACCGCCGCAGCGCAAGCGCCGCGTGCTCCGCGCCATGCCATCACGGTGCAGAGCTCGCCACCCCGACCCGTGATGCAACAATCCCGCTCGGCTGACCAGGTCAGTACGTATCCGTTTGCCCACCCCGACGTGCCCAGCCGCGCCCAAACCGACCCGGTCGCGCCGATTTCTTTGCATAGTGCTGCCACGACGGGAGAGCTTGGTCTCATGGGTTGCGGTGCGCAGCCCGATTAATATGCATGAATGCGAGCGAATCCGCATGGATGATATAAATTTCATTGCCCGATTCTTGTATCAGATCGGCTAACCAGGTGTCTTGCATCATGAGAGTGGGGCCTTCCTCTAAAGCGGGGCAAACGACCCCGCAACCACGCGGCAAGGATAAGCTGTTCAGCCCGCTAATGCCAACGCTAAATCTTGCATGCCGTGAACGAGGTTTGATCTCGCACAAACAGGGTTAAAACAATGTATTTTTTTTGAGAAAATACCCTGACATAAATACCAATTTCTTGGCTGGCTGAAACTTTTTCGTACGATGTAATTTTCTCTATAAAGCACAGGTCGCCATAAAAAGAACAGACAGGTTTCTTTGCGCCTAATCTCAGTTTGCTTGTTCTGCCCGGCATGATTTCATGCATGCGGCAAGATGCGGTGGGGTGGCTTTCGCTGCGTGCGCTGACGCCACCTTTTGATGGATGGCATTGCTGACACTGCTTTCGAAACGAGATGGGCTGCATGGAAAAAGACAAGGAATTCACGTTCACCCGGCAAGATTTTGACCGAGTACGCCTGCTGATCCACCAACGCGCCGGTATCTCTCTGGCGGATGGTAAACAGGAGATGGTCTACAGCCGACTGGCAAGGCGCTTAAGGGCAACGAACGCAACCACGTTTTCTGACTATCTTATTTCACTGGAGCATGCGGCCACGAACCCCGAGTGGGAGGCGTTTACCAATGCCCTCACCACGAACCTCACGTCATTTTTTAGAGAAGAACATCATTTTCCGGTTCTCGCCGCTCATGCGCGTGACCGTCGGGCGGTATCCGTCTGGTGCACGGCCAGTTCCAGCGGTGAAGAGCCGTATTCGATCGCAATGACCTTGTGCGAGGTATTTGGCTCGCTGGCGCCGCCTGTACAAATTCTGGCGACCGATATTGATACCACCATGTTGGCCACCGCCGAGCAAGGGGTCTATCCAGCTGAGCGACTAGCCCGGATGACACCCGAGCGCGTACGCCGTTTTTTTCAAAAAGGAACCGGGGCGCAGGACGGTCTGGTCCGGGTGCGGCCGGAATTGCGCAAGCTGATTCATTTTCGCCCGCTCAATTTGTGTGCCCCTGCCTGGCAGGTGGCGGGCCCATTTGACGCCATATTTTGTCGCAATATCATGATCTATTTCGACAAACCCACGCAGCGAGCAATCTTGTCGCGGCTCGTGCCGTTGATGCAGCCCGACGCCTTATTGTTTGCCGGCCATTCAGAAAATTTTTTATATGTGTCTGATGCCTTGCGTCTGCGTGGCAAGACTGTCTATGAACGCGCTAAACGGTCAATGCCATGAGCGCCAGTGTTGACCACCTTGCTACGCATGTCTATCAAGAGCGCCAGTTTAATTGCATGGCGGCCAAAATTTTGCCGGGTGAGTACTACTGGAGTGCGCAAGACATGGCGATCATTACGGTTCTGGGTTCCTGCGTGTCGGCCTGTATCCGGGACAAACTCTCGGGCATAGGCGGCATGAATCATTTCATGCTGCCCAATAGTGGCGACGGTGATAATCCGGCCTCCGTCTCCATGCGTTATGGCACGCATGCGATGGAAATTCTGATTAATGAATTGCTCAAGGCCGGCGCACGTCGGGAACATCTGGAGGCAAAAGTGTTTGGCGGCGGCAATGTCCTGTCAGGCCTGAATGCCATTAACATAGGGCAGCGTAATGGCATCTTTGTACGTGACTACTTGCAGGCTGAAAAAATTCGCATTGTGGCCGCCGACTTGAATGATATCCACCCACGCAAGGTTGTTTACTTCCCGCGTACCGGCCGGGTCTTGGTAAAAAAACTGGCATCGGCAAACAGTGACGAACTCGCTCTGCGAGAACAACGTTATGCCAGGTCGCTGCAGTCGAATTTGTCTGGGGGTGCCGTTGAGTTGTTCTGAGTGCGGCTCGCGTTGATTTGCTGTGGTCGATTGGTCACGGTAGTCTGGTTTGTGCGCTGACAGCATGTTCTTGCTGCTGAGTTTGCCTTGCGCCACCATCCCGTCTTTTCTTTATTTGATATTTCACAAATTCCTTAAACAATCTTTTATGTCAGGACACAATCGGCGTTATCAAGCTGGTAATATCCCGCCAGGTTTTGATCAGTGTGGAGGCCGCATTGTATGAAGATGGCTGACATGGCAGGATTAAAGGCTTGCACGATGTGCCAATTTCTGTTTTTCTCACGCGGTGACGTGTTCTCGCGAGGGTTGAATGGGCTATTGGGTAGTGGGGCTCGAAGTAGGGATTGCGCTGATTATCGGCGTAGCGATTTATCTGTCGCTCCGAAAATAAAAAGCCGCCAAAAGGCGGCTTTTTATTGAGCGCGGAACCGGGTTTGTTCGGCAAGTGCCCGGATCAGGCTGCTTTTTTAGCAGCTTGCACGAGGCAACGTGAGAGCTTGTCAAAATACAGCAGCGAAGCCTGAGACAGCTCAAGTTGCTTGCGACGCGCATCTTCTGTTTCGGCCAGTAAGATCCAGCCTTTTTCGCGCATTGACTTGAGTCTGCCGTGCAGCATCGCAGGGGAGCCAAGTTCACGCTTGGACATCAGGTCTTTCACGGAGAGTCGTTCTTGATTTTGACGGGCGTTCGCAATGATTTCAAGAATGCGCTCTTCCAGCGGTTCGAGTTCGGGCAGAGCAGGCATGCTGCGTAATGCCTCGGCAAGTTGGAGAAATCGCAGATAGATTTCGGCAGGGCGGTTACGATTACTCACGGTACTAAACCTCTTGAGGTTGGAAATGTTTCTTTCAGTAAAGCCAGAAATATACAGCAAGCGCGAACTATTTCCAGCATTTGTCAGCGCCTATTTACTGTTTTTCGGGACTGTTTTATGCGTACTTATGGTTCTTTAATTTAAACTTTTTGTTTCGGCTTCTGTATTGCCTTGTTCCGTCAGTCGAAATCACCGGTTTATGCCGTTAAAACCGGCTTGGTGCGTCAGACAACTGTCAGGTTAGGGTCGGTTTTGTGCGGTTAAGACATAGAGCATGAAAGTTGTGGCGACGATCAATGGGCTGGACTTTTTGTGCGTACTGTCCGCTATGTTATGTGTGCCGCGCCTGGGCTGATCAGAGGCAAGCGCACTTGGCCCAGATGGCGTTCCTGCGGCGGTTTTTTTAGATGTCTGGTATTGTTTTTATGAATAATAAAATTCTTTTCGGGCTGCAATTGCACGACGCGCGTCACGTTCATCAGGGTGCGACACGGCCAGCAGCGCGGATGGCGACACGACGCTTCTTTTTTGTGCTGCCATGTTTGTCTTTGTCAAAGCCGATGGTCGAGGAGGGCAAAGCGTGAGAGCTGATCCACCTCGTAAACTCGTGCTGTGCGCGGATGATTTTGGCCTGACTGAGGCGGTCTCAGAGGGGATTCTGGATCTCATTGTCGAACGACGCCTCACCGCAACCAGTGTATTTTCACAAGCGCCGTGCTGGCCAAGGGCTGCCCGCCGGCTTGCCCAGGTGTTGCTGGCAAAAGGGCCGGGCACCCCGTCGGTAGATGTCGGATTGCATCTGAACCTCACGCATGCGTTTGGCATACAACCCCAACATGGCTGGTACTCACCCCCGAAGGATGACCCGGGAAATTCGCCTGTCTATTGGTGGCTGGCTTCACAATCGCGGCTTATTTCACGGTCGCGATTGACCATGCGTTTTCGGGCGCAGATTGATGCCTTCGTGCGCCACTTTGAACGCTTGCCGGATTTTATCGACAGCCACCAACATGTTCACGCCTTTCCGCGCATTCGACAGGCCTTAACTGATGCGATCACCGCGCGTTGGCCCGCGACGCGTCCCCTTCCCTGGCTGCGTGCGCCCGAGCGATTGGTTGATGTGGCTGACTCACCTGTCAAGGCAAGACTGATTCAGTTAGCCAGTTGTCGCTTCTCTCAGCATGCAGCGCGCAATGGGTTGCGCACACCGGCCGGATTTGCCGGTGTCTATTCGATGCGCGCTGAGGCAGATTTTCGGCATCACATGCAGCGCTGGCTGCAAGCCGCACCCGAAGGAACATTGCTGGTTTGCCACCCGGCGCGCAGGGGCGCGCTGGCGGCCTCCACAGAGGTGCCGGATGAACTGGCCACCACGCGCGGGCTGGAATATGAATACCTGTCAAGCAGTGCGTTTTCACGGGATTGCAGGGCAACAGGCGTACAGTTGGCGCGTTTTTCCGAGCTCATCGCCACGCCGGCGACGCCAGTTATCGCAAAAGCAGCGCTGAGCAAATAAGCGGCGCCTGTCTGATCTGTCAGACCTGGCTGGTAGCCGCTTCTCATTGGTGCAGCACAAAGCGGCAGGCCGACTGCGCCTGGGGAAAAGCTGGCGGGACGGATTCTCTGGCTTGATTTTATGGGCGATCAGCGCGTATGTATTGCCACACCGGATTTCCGTTGAATTAATTGACAGGCACCCTTCTCGACGCTGTCTTTTAAAGGCACAAAGGAGGGGTTTGCACAAGATGATCTCTCGCTGCTGTGCGTCAGTTTTTTTGCGGGGAGTGGTCGCACACAGCGCACAGCAGGCATGGTCCAATAGCAACAAACAGACCGCTCATGACAACAGGCGCGGGCTAACGCCACCCAGTGCGCTCAATGCGGGCAATGCGCGCGTCACGTTCCTTGCGAATCACCCCGGCCGCGTGCTCGCCGACAATGCCGACTGCATGCAATGCAAACTCCGAGAGCTGTAACCCGGCTTCCAGCGCCTCCGGCGTGACCAGATCGGCACCCGCCTGCTTTAAGGCATGCGCGTGGTGTTCATCGCGGGCCCGCGCAATCAGCGGCACTTGCGCAAATTCACGCCGGATAGCGGCGGCGGCATGCAAGGCGGCATCAGGCTGATCGATGGTCAGCACAATGACTGAGGCGGTACTGGCATGCACACGGTGCAGTAATTCCGGTCGTGTGACGTCACCAAAATAAACGGGTTCACCCAGCGGATGGCGGCGCGTCGAGCGATTCATATCATTTTCAATCGCGATATAGCGTATGCCCTCCCTTGACAATATGCCGGCAAGCATTTGGCCGACCCGTCCGAAGCCGACGATGATGACATGACCATGCAGCGTCTCGGTTTGTGCTTCGTCCAGCGCAGCAGCGACGTTGCGAAAGCGCCGCTCCCACCAATTGCCCAACGTGTGGCCGGCGCGGCTAAACAGCGGCGTGGCAAACATCGATAGTCCCACCACCAATAAGACAAATTGCCCGAGGTCAGGGTCGAATAATTTGCTGGCGACGGCATAGCCGATCACGATAAAGGCAAATTCGCCACCTTGCCCCATGAGCAGCCCGCCCTCCATTGCGCGTCCCCACGGCAGTCTGCCGACCCGCAGCACCAGAGCCATGATGATGGCCTTGATGGCGAACAAGCCCAGCACCGACAACGGAATCCAGACTGGGGAGGCAAGAATGACGCGCACATCGGTCTGCATGCCGACGCTCATAAAAAACACGCCCAGCAACAGACTTTTGAACGGCTCTATCGTGACTTCCACCTCGTGGCGAAATTCTGTTTCTGCCAGCAGCAGGCCGGCCAGAAAAGCGCCCAGCGCCATGGACAGGCCGGCATAAGACGTCAGCCCCGCAATGCCCAGCGTAGAGAGCAAAATCAAGGCCATGAAGGTGGCAGGCTGATGCTGTCGCGCCAGCGCTTTAAAGAGCGGCCGGATCACCCGTCGGCCCAGCAGATAGATCAGCAGGATGGCACCGATCGATTTCACCAGCACCATGCCCATCAAAGGCAGTATGGTGCCGCTTTCGCCCTTGGCCAGCACGCCAGCCAGGATCAGGATGGGCACCACAGCGAGGTCTTGCAGCATCAGGATAGAAAAATTTGCCTGTCCCAGGGGCTTGTCGAGCATGCCGCGTTCCGTCATCAATTGCATCACCACGGCCGTAGACGATAGCGCCAGCACCAGCCCGAGCACCAGCGCGATTTCTATGCTGTTGTCAAAGAGTAGGGCAATCGTGCCAATGGCAACAGCAGACAGTCCCACCTGCGCCAGCCCCGCGCCAAAGACCCAGCGGCGCAGCGCCCACAGTCTTTCCGCTGACAACTCCAGACCGATGGTGAACATCAAAAACAGCACCCCCAGCTCGCCCAAAGCGACGGCGCCTTCGACCCGCATGAAGGTAAAGTTCGACAGCCACGGAAGCTCGCCGACCCACAGCCACAAACCGAACGGTCCGACCAGTACGCCCATTCCAAGAAAACCCAGTATCTGGTTGACGCGGTAGCGCTGCAGCAGGGGAATGAGGATGCCGGCGAGCGCCAGAAACAGCAAGGTCTCGCGTAGGAAGGGCAGGGCCGCTTGATGTTCAGGCATGGTGTTTAACGATGAAAAGCAGCGTGGTAACCCGATGAGGACCTGGGGTTGAATACGGATACTGGATTCGCTTTTTATGAACGCCTAGTCTAACAGCCGCATACGGTGCGCTGCCCTTATAATGCGGGGCGTTTTCTTTGCGATCAAATTTTCTCTTTTAGGATGTCATGAAGCTCTTCGTTGCAACCTTGCTCGCGCTTGCCCATGACGGTGTGGTTGCCGAGACGCTGTTATGGGGTGGCCGCCCGCAAATCGGGATCGAGTTTGAACGCGAACGTGAAGCGCACGGCAAAGGCTTTGGTCATTCTGTGACCCTGTTTCCCGGTGTGGTGTGGAAAGAAGGTTGGATCACCCGCGCTGAACTTTTGCTGATGACGGAGCGTGAAACAGACAGCGGCGTGCGCAGCCATGCCCATGCGTTTGGTGTGCGCCTGCGCAAGGACGTGCACCTCAGCGGTGATGTCAGTGGCTTTTTACGCGGACTCGTCGGCCACAAGAGCCAGCCGGACGGCCGGTATTACTACGGCTATATTGAACCCGCGCTGGTCTGGGAAATCAGGCCCGTTGAGCTCTACGCAGGTTATCGACTCGTGCGTGCGCTGGACGGCAGCAGCGGGCATGACATCAACCAGGTGCGGTTCGGACCCGGCTGGGATTTTTCCCATCACCATGGTCTGGATCTGCGTTATACCCGGAGCCGCGCGGCCGCCAGCGGCAGCCATGTCAGCGACGCGCTGGAAGTGGAATATTCCTACCGTTTCTAAACCGGCGGTGCTCTTGACCATGCCGCAAGCAGGGCGGCAGGTTTGTTTTTTGATGGAGGTCTCATGCAACTCGTCACCCGCCTGCTGCTCAGACTCGTTGCAGTCGGCAGCCTCATGATGCTCGTCGCCCTGAGCGTGACGCTCATGGCGGCCCGACAAGATATCGGCCGCGAAGCTGCGGCTAGTCAAGAGGTCGGGCAGCTCATCAAAACCCTCGGCGCATTGCAAAGCGGCGCTGCCTTGTCAGACCAGGTGCAGGCGATTAATGACCTTAACCGAAGCGATGCGCTGCGCCATTTGCATGTGGCCCTGATTGATCAGTCCGGCCAGCGTTTAACCGAGGCTGACCGCGCCTCTGAATCCAAGCCCTTACCCTGGCTCAATCACTTGCTCACCCGCGAGGTCTCGTTGCAGGCCTATTCGCTGGCTATGCTGCGCCCGGATGGGGAGCGCCTGACGGTCTTGCTAGAGCCAAATCCTTATTCCGAAACCGCTGAGGTGCTCTATAACGCGCTACTCTTTCTGAGCCTGTATGCGGCGTTGGCAGCGGCACTGATTGCGGCCATGTGGATCAGTGTGAAGTTTGCTTTTGCGCCGTTGACCGATATTCTTGCTGCGCTGTCTCGCTTTGAAGCAGGGGACTTCAGCGCCCGCCTTGCCCGCTCTGCCACGCGCGAGCTCAACCTGATTGCGCAGGCGCTGAATCATCTTGCCACCACATTGACCGAGCAGATCGCCAAGCAGCGCGACTTGATGCACAGGCTGCAGGACGTACAAGAAGATGAGCGCCGCAAGCTCGCTCATGAATTGCATGACGAATTTGGTCAGCTTCTGACAGCCATGCAAGTCGATGCCTCTTATGTGCTGCGTAAATCGGCTGGCCAGCCGGCTCTTGAAGCGTGCGCCCGCGCAATGTATGACAACAGCAGCAGCATTTTGTCGCAACTCAAAAGCCTGCTGGTGCAATTGCGTCCGTATGGGATGCAAGGTGGTGAAGAGCGTGACATTGCGCTCGAGCAGGCCTTGCGCGACCTCGTACGTCACCGCCAGTCGCGCCGTGACGATACGCTGGACTGCCGGCTGTCTGTGGCGCTGGGCACAGTGCCGATTGCGCAGCGACTGGCCGTCGCGGTGTATCGCATTGCGCAAGAAGCGCTGACCAATGTGATGCGTCATGCGCAAGCGAGCACTGTGGATATTAGTGTACGTATTGATTACGCCAGTCATACGCTGTGCCTGCGCATCGCCGACGATGGGGTGGGGTTTGATCCGCTCCAGACAGAGGCCGCGACCGGCAGGGCAGGTGGCCTGGGGATTGCCGGCATGCGCGAACGCGTCCTGGCCAATCAGGGCAGCTTGCATGTGACGACGCTCTCGCCGCGCGGCATGGTCATCGAGGCCGTGTTTCCGCTGCCGGTGCGCTCTGCGTCCGGGCTGACCCTCGATCCGACCCCCGCCCTGTCATGAGCGCTGCAGATATTGCCGTTTTGCTGGTCGACGACCATGCTGTGGTGCGTGCCGGGTACAAGCGCTATCTGGAGCTGGACCCCGCCATTGTGGTGGTGGGCGAGGCCGATAGCGGGGAGCAGGCCTATGCGTTTTTAGCGTCCGTCCCGGTTGATGTCGTGGTCATGGATTTGTCGATGCCCGGGCAGGGCGGGCTAGAGACGATGCGGCGCATCCTGCAACGCACCCCGCGGCAGCGGGTACTCGTCTTTACCATGCACGACAATGCGGCGCTGGCAGTGCAGGCCTTGCGGGCCGGTGCGCGCGGTTATTTGACGAAGAGCATGCCGCCGGAGCGGATGGTGGAAGCGATCCGGCAGGTGATGCAAGGCGAGATACCCATTTCGGACGACATCGCTGGCGCGGTGGCCGACATGGACGGCGACAGCGTGCCGCATTTGCAACTTGCGCCGCGCGAGTTTGAAATCTTTCGTCTACTGGCCAATGGCCATAGCGTCGACGAGATTGGTCAGCGCCTTTTTCTGGGTGCCAAGACTGTCGCGAATTATCAGTCGACGATACGGCAAAAACTGGGTGCGCACACCGCCATCGAATTACATCAATACGCCAAGCGGCACGGCCTGGCGTAAGCGGGTGGGCAAACGGATTGGCAAACGGGTTGGCAAAAAAAAGCAGCGCCAGGCGTGAAGCCGGCTGCTGCCTGGGATAAGACCGGGTGAGACGGGCCCGGCCAAGAGGGATCGGACTGATCAGAACTTGTAGCGCACCCCAAGCATCAATGCGCGTGGCGCGCCGGGTGCAACAAAGCGGTTGATGGTCGACGCTGCCGCTGCCGTGCCATTGGCGGCAAAGACGCTCTCGGCCATCATGCCGTAGGTTTCAAAGCGCTGGTTCAAGACGTTGTTGATGCGGACAAAATAGTCGAGTCCTTTTTGCGCCTCGTAGTTACCATGGAGATGCAAGAGGGTGTGGCCGCGTACTTTGGCATTGACCTTCTCGGTGGCGGCGCCCTCACCGAAAAATACGACTTCATTGCCCTGTGTGACCAGGCTGGATGTGGACGTCAGGGTGCCGCCTACGACTATTTTTGGTGTGGCGCGCCAGTTGGCATGGAGCTTGACGGTATGGCGCGGCAAGCCGGCGATACGGGTGCCGGGGGCGATGCCGATCTCACGTTCACCGCCGAAAAGAGAACCGTTTGCGTCGTAGGTGGCGTGTAAAAAATTATAACTGGCCCGCATGCTGACCTGACCCAGCGTGGTGTGACCGGATAAGTCGAGGCCCTGATAGAGAGTGCGCGAAAAATTATCAAAATAGCCTAAATTACCGATGGGACCCACGGAGCGAAACAAAATATCGTCTTTGTTTTGGGTCCGATAAACCGAAACCGTCGCGCCGGTTTCCTTGCTCAGAGTCCAGCGTGTCCCGGCTTCCAGGGTGCGGGCAATCACTTGTTTCAGATAAGGGTCAGCCTGCAAGCCAGTCGGTAGCCGGCAGGGAATAGTACGATCAGCGCAGCCCAACTCGAGTACCGTGGGCACGCGGTTACTTTGGCCCACATTGCCAAATACCGTGACAGTCGGGTTGAGCTTGTGGCTGAGGCCGATGGACGGATTCAGGCTGTTATAGCTAAAGCTTTCTGTTTTTGTGGTGTCATTTGCGTAGTTGGTCAGCGTATTGCCGACCCGCGCATGATTAAAGCGCGCTGCAGTCGTCAGGTAGGTGTTGGCAGCCAGCGTATATGTGTCGGCGGCATACAGGCCGATAGCATAAGATTTTCCGCTTACTTTGGCGGTGGGCTCTTTGTCTTCGTCACAGTCGAGCGGCACGCCCCGAGTCGCATCAAGCGCGCAACCATCACGCTGTGATGCGGCATAACGCATCTGGCTGGCGTCAAAGCTTGCACCGACCGTCAGGTGGTGTTTGTCTGAAACTCTGGTCAGGTTGACTGCCGTGCCGTAGCCCACTTGCGCGGTGTTGCTGTAATTGAGTTCGGCCTCATCGGCCTCTTCTGCGTCGCCATTGACGGATTGACGAGCACTCTGGCGCACATAGCTAGTCGAGGCTACTTCGGTGCTGCTGTCCAGCATGTGCTGCACATTAAAAGTCAGCATGTTGAGTGTGTTGCGGGTGATGTCGGGGTGCGTATAGATAGCCCGCCGGTTACGCTCGTACATATGACTAGTCGGTGCGCCAGCATTTTCCGCCTCTGCACCATAATTTGTGCTGGGCAGCAGGCCATTGCCGCGCAGATTGCTGCGTCCGGCCAGCAGCGAGAGATCCCAGTTGGTGTCACCCTGGACGCGGCCGATTTTGGCAAAGACGTTGCCCAGGCTACCGGGCGAATAGTCACGCCAGCCCTGTTCGTCAAAGACCGTGGCCGAGATAAATTGATGCCAGCCGTCTTCAGACTTGCTGCCATGGGCGATGTCGGCGCGTTTACGCCCAAAGCTACCGGCGGAGAGTGTGAATTCCGTGCCCGGCGCAGTCAGGCCAGACTTGGTCGTAAAGGCCAGCGCGCCGCCCAGCGTGTTGAGCCCATACACCGGGTTGGAACCCGGTACCAGCGTGACGCTGGCAAAGGCCGACTCAGGCAGCATGTCCCAGTTGACAATGTCGCCAAAGGGCTCGTTGACGCGCACGCCATCCAGGTACACCGACAGCCCTTGCGCTGCGCCCAAAATCGCCGAGGCGCGAAAGCCGCGATACGTCACGTCAGCCTGAAACGGACTCCCCTGCACCTCGTTCACATTCACGCCCGAGAGATTGCGCGCCATGTACTCGGTCAGGTTCATCGTCTGGGAGCGCTGCAAAGTCTCGGCATCGACGCTTTGCACCGCATAGGGAAGCTTATTTTTTGCTATGCCTATGCCCGGCAAAGGGGAGGTGCCGACCACGTCCACTTGCGGCAGTTGCGTCTCCGTGGCTGCCTGCGACCAGGCCGCCTGTGGGGCGCTGGCAAACAGCGCCATCATGGCGGCGGCGAGGAGAGGATTACCCTTTTGGATGGTGGATTGCATGATCTGTTGTCTGCTCTGCTTTGTTTGATTGGTCTCCGGCGCTCAAACCCGGTCGCTGCTGCCCCGGCAGCTTTCTTGTTTTACAAGGCAGCCAAGGGTAGAGTTTTCTGGTGGATTTGGGAATGGGAAAACTTCCCGCTGATTGTCGGCTGCGCCATAAAAGGGCCGCGCGAGTCACTTTGCTAAAATGGCCCCGCTTTTCCTCTGCCGAATCAGCCCTGGAGTGTTACTTATGTCCGCCCCCCTCATCGTCGAGTATGAACCCGGTCTTGCCATCATGACCCTCAATAACCCCGCGCGCGCCAATCTGTTGGATTTAGCGATGGCGCAGGCACTCGCTGAGGCAGTCGGGATCATCGCTGCCGGGGTGGCCGCGGGTACCGTGCGCGCAATTTTAATCACCGGCAGTGGAAAACACTTTTGCGCGGGCGGCGACGTCCACAGCATGCAAGACGGCAGCCGGCCTTTGCCCGACATTTTGGACGCATTAGTGTTGCCGATTCATGGCGCCCTTGCCATCTTGTCTGAGTTACCCGTGCCGGTGGTCAGTGCGATCAATGGCCCTGTCGGTGGCGGTGGCATCGGGCTGGGTTTAAGTGCGGATATCGTGCTGGCGGCTGAATCGATGAAGCTGCGCGGTGGCTATTCCGCACTGGGCTTGACGCCTGACGTGGGCAGCACCTGGTTTGTGACGCAGCGGGCCGGTTGCGCCCGCGCCAAAGAAATCTTTTTAACCAACCGCGCCATCAGCGCCGCAGAATGCCTGCAAGTCGGACTCGTCGATGCGGTGCACCCCGACGCGGTCTTACACGAAACGGCCTTAGCGCTGGTACGACAACTTGCCCGTGGCCCGGCTGCAGCGCAGGCGCGGATCAAAACCTTAATCAACGCGGTACCGCAGCACAGTCTGCGCGCCCATCTGGATGCGGAACGTGCCGCTATTCTCGCTTCAGGCGAGACGGCCGACGCACGCGAAGGCGTGCAGGCTTTTATTGAAAAGCGCGCCGCGCGGTTTTCGTGACACAATCGCACCCGACTTCCAACATCATCAAAAAAACAGAGGAGACTTATGAAAGCTGTTGTCTGTAAAGCCTGGGGCCTGCCCGACACACTGGTCATTGAAAATTTGCCAGACCTGAGTCCGGCCGATGGTGAAGTAGTCATCGATATCATGGCTGCTGGCGTGAATTTTCCTGATGTCCTGATTATTCAAAACAAATACCAGTTCAAGCCCACTTTGCCTTTCATACCCGGCAACGAATTAGCCGGTGTTGTACGCGCAGTCGGTGCGGGCGTGCCGCAATTTAAAGCAGGCGACCGCGTTTTTGCCTTTGCCCCGCAGGGCGCTTTCGCGCAGCAAATCGCAGTGCCTGCTGCCTCCGTTTTGGCCATGGCAGACGGCATGGACTTTGACACGGCCGCGGCCTTGACCCTGACCTACGGTACCTCGCATCATGCTGTCGTCGACCGGGCGCAATTACAGGCCGGTGAAACCATGCTGGTCCTGGGTGCAGCGGGCGGCGTTGGCCTGGCGGCCATCGAAATCGGCAAAGCACTGGGCGCACGCGTGATTGCGGCGGCTTCAACAGACGACAAGCTGGCCGTCTGTAAAGAACATGGCGCCGATGTGCTCATTAACTACAGCACCGAAGATTTGCGTGCTGCCATCAAGGCTGCCACCCACGGCAAAGGTCCCGACGTCGTCTATGACCCAGTGGGCGGCAGCTATACCGAGCCGGCGTTTCGCTCTATTGCCTGGCGCGGCCGCTATCTGGTGATTGGCTTTGCCAATGGCGACATTCCCAAGATTCCACTCAACCTGCCCTTGCTCAAAGGCGCCTCCTTAGTCGGCGTGTTTTGGGGGGAATACGTCAATCGTGAGCCCGCACGCCATATCGCCGGCATGCAGGCGCTGATGCGTTGGCTGACAGAAGGAAAAATCCGTCCGCACATCTCGGCCCGTTATCGTCTGG
>Ga0105050_10006295_pt1 | contig 14812 bp, 16 predicted proteins | sample FRY01_FD_78088 | JGI IMG/M metagenome (GOLD analysis project Ga0105050, IMG submission 78088) | Freshwater microbial communities from Lake Fryxell liftoff mats and glacier meltwater in Antarctica - FRY-01 | ecosystem: Environmental > Aquatic > Freshwater > Ice > Glacier meltwater ... | reverse complement strand
CTACCGCGAGGCGAAAAGCAGGAACCCGAAACGCTGGGCGAGGCAGACGAGAAACTGGAAACTTCCAGAGGAAGTTTGGCTTAATCCTGAACGGATTCGGCCTTAGGAATTAAAGAAAGCTGCGTGAGGTCACGCGACAGGTTGGTTGACAAACACCGCTACCTAACGTCATTCTCATGGCACCCCGCGCAATAGCGCACCAGAAGGCGGTCTCTAAGCTGCCGGCTCCTGAGCATGACGAGCTCTGACACGCGCCCCCCAGACTAAGAATGTAGGGGTCGCGGCGCGTCATTGATCATAACGCTATGCCTGCACTCAGCTTAGCCGTTGAACCAGCCAGATACTGGCAATAAACAAAATAGCCGCAGAACCCCAGCGCTGTATCCACTGGATGATCTGCGGCTTGGCCATGACTGGTAGTAGGAGCAGACCCATCGCTACCACCACCACAAGCTGGCCAAATTCAACCCCCACATTAAATGCCAATAAGGTTTCAATAAAATGCGCCGAAGACAGGCCCAACTCGCGCAAGCCATTGGCAAAGCCCATCCCATGAATCAAGCCAAAGCCAAAAGCGAGCTTCCATTGGTGGCTGCCTTTACCCTGTCTCAGATTGATGGCGGCTGATACGATGATAGAGACGGCGATCGCGGATTCGATGAGTTTGTCTGGCAAGGCGATCCAACCCATCACAGCCGCTGCCAGGGTGACTGAGTGCGCCAGCGTAAATGCGGTGACGACTTTCAACGCATACGTGAGCAGCGGCCGCAGCCCGGCTCCCCCCAGGCTCAGACCGGGCAACAGCAGACACAGCACAAAAAGCACATGGTCGAGTCCGCTCCAGATATGTAAAGTCCCTTCACGTGCATACGTCCAGAGTGCTTCGGTCAGGGCGATGTCGCGCAGCGCCAGCCGCTGCACGGCGTGGCGCGCATCGAGCACGGTGGCGCTCTCAATGTCACCGGTGGTCAACTTCACAAAAGCGCGCGCAATCTTTTCTTCTGCGTTAAAAAACCCGTAGCGCAACAGCAAAAAAGCCGTATCACGGGCAATGGGCGGGGCGACATGCATCTGGCGCACGTACAGGCCGTCGTTGTGCAGGACGATTTCCTGAGCACGAAAAGCGAGGGTCAGGGGCTTGCCATCTGCCTCGATGTGAAGGGACGCGCCAATCAGGGCGGCTAGTTTTGTCTGGATAGTGACTAGCGTGTCACGTGTGATTTCTGTTTGTTCCGCAGGCGGTATCTGCAGCAGACTGTTTAAATCGCGCACGGCAAAATCAAGCTGGACTGTGACACTCTGGGCGTCGCTATTGATACGCAGGTAGCTGTTACCCGACTGGTGGGCGGCGGCTGGTGCTGGCAGCAAACCCAATAAGCAGAGCACGTACAGCAAACGAAACAAGCTCATTTCGACGATAGCGCCTCAAGGGTGGCGAGCTTGAGGCTGGCCGGCCAGGTGCTGCGAAATTTTTTGAGTAGTTCGCCAAACCGCGCCTGGGTTTTTTCTTTGGGATGCGCGCCAGAGTCAGCCGCTTGCAGATAATGAATAGCAAGGATGAAATGTACTTCTTCGCTGTCTACCCCAGCGTCGCGCACGCTCAGTAAGCTTTCACCTGACTCGATCATTTCCAGCAGCGTCGCTTTGGTCTGCTGCAAAGGCCGGATAGGGTTGTCGACGAAGCTATCGTAAAAATGATTTTTCAATATCAAAAACCGCGCCTGGGGTGCCTGCTTGCCGCGCGGGTCGAGCTTTAAGGATTCGCGATAAGGCTTGAGGTCGGCCAGATAAAGCCGGGTGTGCGGCGAGACTTGCAGGGTGTATTTGGCGTTGAGTTCATGGATAAGCACTGCGGTTTCGAGGCCTTGGGGTTTGCCGTGACTGACGACGTCTTCGTTGAGCAGCCCGCGTATTTCGTCAAGCGTTTTGCCGGTCTCAAAAAATGCCACAGCACGCGCACTGGGCAGCGCATTCGACTGCACAGTACGCTGCAATACTTCAAGCTTGCTCATGTAGGCTTTACGCGCATCATTGCTAATCGCATCATGCGCGTGGGCCTGGGTAAAGGCGGCTACCCACAGTAGGGCCGCCAGACCGCGCCAGGCAGAGGGTCGCTTCATTTGACGTCTTCAGGGAGTGTGATTGTTTCGCCGAGCGCAGCAGCGCGTGCGCCTGGATGAATGTTCATGCCAAATTTGCCCTCAAGCGGCACATCCAGTTGCAAGGCCTTTGCTTCTTCGAGCAATGTCACGACGACTAAAAACGCATGGGCTAGCGGTAAATCATCACGCGCTACGAGCAGATGGGTGCCGTTGTCGAGTAACACTTGCAGGGGCATGGGCTTGTACTCTTCAAAAGGCGCGGTACCCTCAAACATGGCTTTGGCATGGGCATAAGACAAAATAGCAATCTTGGCCTGATTCGTTTTTAGCAGTGCTGCAGAGCGGATGACGTCGCGGGCGCGACTGACCATGGCGCGCGCCAGGGGTAGTTTGGCCCCTAAGATGTCAGCCCAGCGATCAGCGGTCGCGTCGCCTTCGAGATCACTGTGCGAGCTTAGTATTTGCAGATGGCGTTTGCGAAAAATATCCCATTGCCGGTAAGGCGTGTGGGCAAACAAGGGGGAGACAGGCAGGAGAGCCATGGCCACCAGGGCACTGGCTAAGGCGGTAAATCGTCTTCTTTGCATGATGTTTCCAAAAAAAAGAGCGAGGTCAGCCCTCGCTCTTTAAAACTGTCTGTCCGAAAATTACTTCTTGTCGAAGACTTCCAATGGGCAGATGGTGGTGACGGAGTAGTTCGGCACGTCAACGGCATTACTGATGCGCAAATCGCAGGCAACGCTGGTGATGACAAACGCTTGTTCCTTGGAGAGACCCTTGGTGGCCTGGAGCCAGTCAAGCATCTGAATTAAGGAATTGCGTGCGGCCAGTGTCAGGTCGTTTGACAGGTTGGTCAGCGGTGCAATTTTAGCGCTTTCAAGATAAGCCCATTGTGGTGGGATCTCGCCCGCTTCTTTCAACGGATAGCCGACGGTAGCATGGAAGCTGTCCGGCTCAAGCTTTTTGAGCTGCGATCCGCCTTCAAACTGCGGCTGCTTGACCAGGGACGCCATGCCTTTACGGATTTCGGTCTGGACCGTCACAATGGCGCCCATTTCAATGGCAGTACCAGCCACTTCGCCGTCACCCTGTGCATAGTGCACATCGCCGATGAAGAAGCCGCAACCATCGATGAAGCAAGGCAAGAGCAGCGTGGTGCCTTCGACCATTTGCTTGACGTCCATGTTGCCGCCGTTTTCACGCGGGGGAATGGTACGCAGACATTTGTCCTTGTGGGAGCCGTTTGGACCACAGACTTCCGGAGGACGCGCACTCGTTGGCTCTGGTGGCAAAGCCACACCGCCAGCCGCAGCCAATTGGGCTTCACGCGCCAACCATTTGTCGACTTCCGGCTCGCCCGGTAAGACACCGACTGAGCCCATGAATCCATTCATAGCGATACGCACGCCTGGAATCTGCTCAGAGACCGCCTCGCGACGATTCAGCTTCCAGTTGGCTATGAAAGGCGTCTGGAACATGTCAGGCAAGAAGCCAAAGCCCGGAATAATGGTGGTGTAGCCGTACTGGTCGGGATTGATGTCGATCAGCTTGATCGCCAGCACGTCGCCGCGCTTTGCGCCTTCAATGTAGATCGGACCGGTCATCGGATGAATCAGGTTCAAATCGATTGCCGTCACATCTTTTGGCTTGGAGTTAATGTTGAGTTTTGAATCCAGAGCATCCCGGGTATGCACCACAATCAAATCACCCGGATTGGCACGCGCGACCGGCTTGATCGCCGGATGATAGCGGTTAAAACAATTAGGGTCTTGCTCGCAGTGAGCGCCCTTCTTCTTGACTTCAACGATGGTCTGAGTCTTGACATCGGTGGTATCCGCAAAGGCAAAAGGGCCGATGCTGGCAGCCAGGATGGCGACTAGGAGTGGTGGCATTAAACGCATTGATACTCTCCGGTTAATTGTGGAAAAGCAGTAAATTTTATACTTATACTGATGAGTTAAAATTTTTACTGAGAATTTTTAAAACAAGTGTACTCATACAAAATGATTGTTCCGGATTTTAAGATATCTGTCTACCAGAACATTTCTGAAAGGAAATGATTCTTAGGTCAAAACCCTGACAAATGCCTGGTTAATTATCAATTAAACTATTTATTGCGCCCATTTAACGGGGCGATCAAATACTGAAGACGCGTAGTAAATATCTCACCAAATTAAATGCCAAAACGGATACTGAAGCCGCGCGCGGGCAATCGCTGCTGCCGACGCCACTCAGTGCAATGCATATTTTTCGTCTGCGAGAAAAGCTGCTGGATCCCAGCCTGCGCTGGGATCCAGCAGCTTTAGTGTGAAGTCTGCATGGCTTTTGCTTGAGCCCTTCGTCACGTGGCTCCAGCATGCCAGTTGCCAACAGGGGAAGTTTTCATGGGCGATGACAGATGTTGGGACGATGGTGGAAATCTGTCACAACCTCGACCGTCATCCTTCGGCACGCCATAAAACAGTCTGTCATCGGAGATGTAATTGATTCACCGGCGCTTAACAGCGATGCGGTTTATTTTTTGTTCTGCCAATGGAACTATTCAAAGTGACCGGCCACCCACGGGGCTTATTCCTCCCTGAAAGCCGCCTGTGAGAGCAGAATTAAACCCAAGTGGCCGCGCTATGTCGGCATTGCCTTCAGATATCAATCGTCCTGACCTGACCAATTTGCTTCCAGCGGAAATCATTCAGTATTTGGGCAGCAAAATAAACACGGCGAGCACCCTGGGCGCTTTTGCGCAAACCAACAAACGGGTTTATCAGATCATCCTGAATGCATCCGAGCCATTGCTTAATTCGAATCGATTCCTAGGCAGTGAACTTGCCGCAGCGCGTGCACTCAGCAGCGTCGAGAGACTGGAAAAAACCTTCCACATCGCAATGCGTTATCGGGATAAGCTTAGTTTGCACGAATGGGAGCCGCACATGCGCTTCCTTGAAAAAAAAGACTGCGGCTATGGTAGTTTACCGACTCTGGCTTTACTCGCACCAGGCGTTCTAAAACCGGATTGCCCATTACACCATTCGTTAAATAGATTACTCGATACCTTTGATTTAAATTATTGCTGGACGCACTCCAATATTCCGGCACGCCATAAATCTGCAACAAACCAGGAATGGTGTTCCACGCTTTTTTCGCTGGCCGTACAGGGTGGCCTCAACAAGATTACCGAGTACCCAAAACCAGAAGCGTACGGTTATCCATTCGCCGCGGTATTGATGGAAGAAATCGCCTATTTACCCCCTGCCGTCAGGCTGGACTCACTGCTTGCCGCCGCACAACTGCCTTCTACCCTCTTCTATGACGTCTGCATGAAGTTCCTGGGAACAATCAATATCGTATTCGACGATCTTCTCGCCATGCCAATTGACCAGCAAAACGTGAAGCTTTTTCTGGAGACGCTGGAACTTGCACGTTACTACTCGGATCGCCACAGAAAAGATTTTGTGTACACCTTGATTCCGCACCTTGGGTGCGTTTTGAAAAAGCTCCCGGCGGCGCACTGGCGTGATAACGATGAATTGGCTTTGCACTTTGTGCTCGGACAGTGCGCATGGGCGGCTGCCGGCTCCAATTTTTTCAGAACAAAAGGATCTGCACTGTCGGTTATCAAAAAACACTGCATTAAAACAGGATTTTTTACTGAAAAAGAGTGGGCAAGGCTTGAAACGGAGCTCAGAAAACCGGGCCACAGCTTTGCTGCATGGCTAAAACAGGCAAAGCAGCAAAAGACTATGGAGACTCATAAAAATAACTGCCTGATTAATTGAGCAACCCGCTTTCCCGATATCAAAGCGCGGGATTGCGAACGCGCCTCATCTCGCGTTGAGCCAGCATCGCTATGAGGAATCAGCCTGAATGAGGAAAAGGGTGGTCAGCTCACACGGCCTGGCTGCTTATTTGGCTTTTTTCACATCAATTCTGGTGGTGCCCCCTGTCACAGCAAGGGGATCACTCGCGGGAAAGGTCATGTCGATGGCATCGTCCAGGCGCTCTTGCAGCTTTTCTTCCGGGTCTGGCGAGGTCATTTTTCTTTCAATCACATCTTTCGACGAAGCCGCCTTTGTGCTGACATCTTTTGGCGTGACAGACTGGGAATTCTTGCCAAACGATGTCGGTAGGTTTGCTGGATTTTGCTCAGCAGGATGCGCGGACTGATTGCGATGTCTCATCTGAATTCTCCCAATGGGTGCCGAACGCAAAATGCGTCAGGCACCCTTATTGGACAGCGCAAATAGAAAAAAGTTTCATTGACTCCCCACCGGCTGCCAAACAGGGAGAGGGTTCGGATAGCGATGCGCGTGGCAAAAAGATCGTGTCCAAATAGAGGCGCTGCAAGCAGTTTTATTGTTTGATTTGGTGATACGCCCCTGAGTCGGGAACTTCTGTTGCGAAAATATCACTTAATTTATAGTCTAGAACAATAAATGCTTTTTTGAGGGCAATATTTCTTAAACGTCATATAATCGTTGGCCATGAAAAATATTGCAAAGTTGCACTATTAGGACGATTTCAGGGTGAGATAAAGGGGGGACTGTCTATGCAACTGATGTGGGTGTCTGGCCCCACCGGTTCGGTGCGTACTATTTCAATTACCGCTCGCAAAGTGCTCATGAGCCTGTGCGCGGTCTCGCTTGCCTTGATTACAACAGGATTTTTACTTTATTTGGTTGGCTTCAAACTCGCCATTGAAATACGCCCTGAACTAGCGCGTAGCCTGGGCGGTGTCACAACAGAAGCCGAGCAACAAAAAATGGAATTAGCCTATCGTAAACGACTATTGGTGTTGCAAGGCGCATTGGATTCCACCGCCCAAGAAATCCGTGAACTGCAAGCGCTGAAAAACCGCTTCGTTGAGATTGCGACACCCACCTTCATGCGCGATAAACGCAATAGCTCAGAAGAAGGCAAAGGCGGTCCGTTTGTTTCGCCTAATCGCCCTGCCGGCAAGCTGGCGCAGCCACTGATGGCAACGTTTGATGATGCTAACGATGAGTTTGGTCAATTTCAAAAGCTCGTCGTTGAACTGCGCCACGATTGGTTAAAACAATTAGCCTGGCTCAAAACACTGCCCACAGGCTTGCCAGTAGGCAGCGATGCACGAATGAGCAGTGGTTTTGGCATGCGTAACGACCCCTTCACTGGAGCGCTCGCACGCCATGAAGGACTAGACTTCACTGCCACTACCGGCACGCCGATTTTGGCAACGGCTGATGGTGTGGTGACCCGCTCTGGCTGGGAAGAGACCTACGGAAATATCATTGAGGTCACGCATGCTGAGGGCTTTATGACACGCTACGCGCATATCCACATACGGCTCGCGGTCGAAGGCCAGAAGGTTTTGCGTGGACAACATATTGCCGACGTCGGTAGCACCGGCCGCTCAACCGGTCCGCATCTGCACTATGAAGTATTCCGTTTTGGTAAGGTTTTAAATCCGCTCCATGTTCTGCCTGCCGGCAGCAGTAGCTGATTCATTGTCTGATAGAGATTATCAGACCATCCCCGGACGTTCGCCAGGCACACAGGCGTTTATTGCCAACATTAGCGTCCCTGTCGCCTCAGTTCAGGTTATATTACAAGCCGGTAAGCAGACCGTCGGAGGATTTATATGTTTCGTAAAATGAAACAAAATAAGCTGATACCCACCCAGGAAAAATTCGACACACTCATTGGGGCGACGACAGAGATTTACGGTCGCCTGGTCTTACTCGACAGCGTACGCATTGATGGTAAGGTCATCGGCAACATAGAGGCCGTGAAAGACAAGAAAGTGACCGTGGCGATTGGCCGGTCTGGTGAAGTCTCTGGCGATATTACCGCGCATCGTGTCATGGTAGCGGGAAAAATCGACGGTAATATCTATGCAACCGAACGCGCTGAGTTTCACAAGGATTCAGAGGTACGGGGAGATATTACGTATGGAACCATCGGGGTTGAGCACGGCGCCAAACTACTGGGCCTTGTGATTCAGGCGCAAAATAATGCGACGAGTACAAAAGAGGCGCAAACGGTCATCAAGATGGCACAAGAGAAAAAATAAACAACGCACGCCCCCTAAAAAATCCTGAACCAAAACCGGTCAGGATTTTTTCTTGAGTTCACCTTTGACCACACCGCCACGTTGTATGGTGATACTTTTGAAGCTCACTTTACCGTCAACAACAGCACGGCTGCCTACCGTCAAATCGCGGCAATCAAGTGTGCCGGCAAAATTACCTTTGACGTTCATCGTGTCGCAAGTCACATTGCCGTCAAGCACGCCCGCTACCCCGATTTGAATCGAGTGCAGGGATAATGTGCCGCGCACAATGCCATCGACAGTCAGATAGCCATTGGAGCGTATTTCGCCAATGAATTCGAAGCCTTCACTGATAATCGAAGGCTTCAGGTTGCCATTTGCCGGCTTAGCCAAACCGTTGCCATTACTACTACCCACCTGATTATATTCAGGCTCTGCCGCTGCCGCTTCTACATCAGGGACAGGAAGCTCCGTAACAGGCAGAGTTGAATCATTTGAAGGGGGCATTTTTTCCCGATCGTCGTGACGTCGTTTATTAAATACGCTCATATCCTGAAACCAATTAGATTACTGAGTTGGTTGACGACACGTTACTACTATCGCTATCGATTTTATGCATCGCACCTTGCAAGTCGCCACCTTTTTCGATTTCGATTTCAGCATATTGCACGGAGCCCAGTGCCTTACCCGTCGAACGAATGAAAAGAGATTTTTTAGCCGTGAGCGTATCGTGTATCTCACCACGCAAATCAATAATCTCGGCAATGATTTTGCCCTTAATTACGCCGGTACTCGAGACGATGAGTTCACGCACCGTCAGCTCACCTTCAATGCTTCCGGAAACTGAAGCAACATCCGCTACGAAGGTTCCGTTCAGAACAACGCCTTCGCCAACCGTCAGACATCCGCTTTGATTAGAATCTGCCAACAAGGCCTCCTGAGGGGGTCAGTGAATAAGTAGGGGCAATCACACCAGTGTGCGTGCGTCGCGTTATTTTTTCTTCAGACATATTTTCCGAAAAAAATTTTGTTGCGCTTCGTCAATCTGTAGCTTTGTGGCAATTATACTGGGATTTGTCCTTCACAACACACTATTGATCACACAGGTGATCCCAGTATTTATATCGAGAGGGAAATATTGCTACATTAATAGGCCTAATCAGCCGAAACAGGGGATGAGGCCCGCCTGTTTGGATGCGGCCAACAGGACGCTCAGATGATGGGCGGCGAATCTGCCGAGATGATCAATCAGCGAATGTTAAGGCCAGCAGAAATACGAAAAATTAATACCTGATATGCAAAATTGAAATTTGCGTTATATCGGTGAAATCACCATAATCGGGTTTGTCTCCTCTATGTCTCCTCCTCAGATATAGATTTAAGCCCGCTCTCTGAGCGGGCTTTTTTTTACCCGCGAGATTCGCGAAAATAGGTTGTCGTTTTCTTTTACCTATTGGAATCAATCAGGCCAATCCGGAGCACCTTCAACACTGTCGCTGACGCCGGTGCGCAACAGTCTGAGAGCCGTCAGGCTTTGAGTAGGCTGAGGATGTTTTGAAGCTCAAGACGCACGGCTGCCAGATCGAAAGGGGCGCTAGCGGTGGAACCTGCCTCTCCGTCTGCTGAACGATTGTCGAGCTTATTGCGGGCACCGCTAATGGTAAAGCCTTGCTCATAGAGCAGTTCGCGTATACGACGAATCAAGAGAACTTCATGATGCTGGTAATAGCGTCGATTACCGCGCCGCTTGACGGGTTTGAGCTGGGCGAATTCTTGTTCCCAATAGCGCAGTACATGCGGCTTTACACCGCACAGCTCACTGACTTCACCAATCGTGAAATAGCGCTTGGCAGGGATAGGCGGCAACGGAGCCAGAACGGGCTTGGCTAAACGATCATTCATGGCAACGAGCGTCAGGCACCCCGACTCGGCGTATGAAGAGCCAGGCCTTCCTCGACCATGCCTTTTAGCTTCTGACTGGCATGAAATGTCACGACGCGCCGGGCTGTAATGGGGATCTCTTCCCCTGTCTTGGGGTTGCGCCCCGGACGCTGCGGCTTATCGCGTAGCTGAAAGTTACCAAACCCGGAGAGCTTGACCGCCTCTCCCCGCTCAAGCGCATCACGTATTTCGTCAAAGAATGTCTCAACCATGTCCTTGGCTTCCCGCTTGTTCAAGCCGACCTGCTCGAAGAGCATTTCCGCCAGCTCTGCCTTGGTCAGCGTGGGAAGATCATGTTCAACACGCGACCGGGCCTGTGCGGCCAGGACGGCACGCCCAAGATCAGCGACCAACACAGACTTTAATTCGGCGGGGTTACTCTGGTTCATGATTTCAATCATTGCCTGCCACTCTTTACCTGCTTACCTGCTACCTTACCCTGCATTAAGCACGAAGCCTAGCGAGGTGATTTTGTTGAACAGCGTGAACCAATGCCGCCATTGCTGCATCCACAGAGTCGTCCTGCAGGGTCGATTGAGTATCTTGCAAGGTAATTCGGAAAGCAAGACTTTTTTCGTCCGCAGCGAGACCTTTTCCACGATATTCATCAAATAAAACAATGTGTTGCATGAATCGACAGACGGGGTTTGTTTTACTTTCATTAACGATCGTATCGATAATGGCCTGAACATTTTCGGTTTGTCTGACCACTAGCGCGATATCACGCGCGACGACTGGAAATTTGGAAATCTCCCGGTAAACAGGTACATTCCTTTCTTGCAACGAGGCAGCATCCACCTCGCACAAGACAGGGGCAAGCGGCAATTCAAGTTGTTGCTGCAAGCGTGGATGCAATTCACCCAGGAATCCGATCGGCTGATCGCCAATAAACACGCTTGCCGAACGACCCGGGTGCAAAGCAGGATGCGCCGCCTGCGCAAAACGCAGCACACGCGGCGCGAACAAGGCTTCAAGATCGGCCTTCATGTCGAAAAAATCGACGTGTCGTGTTGCCTGACCCCACTGCTCTTCGGCCACTGGCCCGTATGCCATAGCCGCCAGGCGCTTGGGCTGCGCAAAGCCGGCAACGGACAAGGGGCCATCGGTGATGGCCGGATTTTTCAGGAACACACCGCCAATTTCAAAGATCCGAATACGACTTTGCTTGCGGTTAAGGTTGTAGCGCACATTGGCAAGCAGCCCGCCGATCAGCTGTGAACGCATCACGCTCATCTGGCTGGCGATGGGGTTCAACAAGCAGATTGGGTCGGTATTGCCGGCGAAATCTTTTTCCCAGCCAGCATCGACAAAGCTGAAATTCACGACTTCCTGATAATCGAGGTCGGCCAGCTGACGACGCACGGCAAATAATGATCGGGTTTTTTCCGGTGCGAGCCGCATCGCATGGGCAGCAACAGGGGGCAGTGCCGGTATGTTTTCAAAACCATAGACCCGTGCGACTTCTTCGATCAGATCTTCTTCAATTTCTATGTCGAAGCGATAGCTCGGCGCCGTGACGGCAAAGACGCCCTCACTCTGTGTAAATTGCAGACCGAGACGCGTAAAAATATCGGCAATCTGAGCCTCAGACAACACAACCCCAATTACCCTGGCCGCCCGTGCGGACCGCATGTGCACAGGCGCGCGCAGAGGCAGATTGACGATCTGGTCATCAATGGCGCCCACGGCTGTTTGCCCGGGCACACCACAGACCTCGATGATCAAGGCGGTGATGCGCTCGATATGTTCGACCGTGGTCGCGTAGTCGACACCACGCTCGAAGCGATGGGCAGCATCGGTAGAAAAATTGTAGCGGCGTGCCCTGCCCTGTATGGCGCCTGGCCACCAGAATGCCGCTTCGAGATAAATGTTATGCGTCTCAAGCGAGACTGCCGTGGCGTCCCCCCCCATGATGCCCGCCAGAGACTCGACTGCGTGATCATCGGCGATGACGCCAACCCACTCATCGAGCGCCACGGTATTGCCATTTAAAAGCGTCAGGGTTTCGCCTTTACGGCCCCAGCGCACTTCGAGGCCGCCGTGAATTTTGTCGAGGTCAAAGACGTGCGTAGGACGACCCAGCTCCAGCATCACATAGTTTGAAATATCGACGAGGGCCGATATCGGACGCTGACCGCTGCGCTCAAGACGCTGTTTCATCCAGTCAGGGGTCACCGCTTTTGCATTAAGCCCGCGAATAACACGCCCCGAAAACCGCCCACACAAATCGGGAGCGCTTATTTTTACGGGCAGTGTTTCGTCCAGATTAACGGCAACCACTTTGGTGAGCGGCGCGGTCAGCGGGGCGCCGGTCAGGGCGGATACCTCTCTTGCCACACCTAACACGGACAAGCAGTCCGCTTTGTTGGGTGTGAGTTTGATGGTGAATTTGAGGTCGTTGAGCTGATAAAAATCCCGAAAATTCTGGCCGATGGGCGCGGTCTCCGGCAGCTCCAGCAACCCTGCGTTTTCTTCTGACAGCCTGAGCTCGCGCGCTGAACACAACATGCCCTGCGATTCAACACCGCGCAATTGACCCACTTTGATTTCAAACGGTTTGCCGTCCGCACCAGGAGGCAGCCTGGCACCTGCCAGGGCGCAAGCAACCCGCAGTCCGGGCCGTACGTTTGGCGCGCCGCACACAATATTGAGCAGGGTCCCGGTACCCGCATCCACCTGGCAGACGTTTAGCCTGTCTGCGTTGGGGTGACGGGCGACGCTCAAGACCTGGGCGACGACAACATGTGAAAATGGGGGGGCGACAGGTTCGACCTCTTCAACTTCAAGGCCCGCCATGGTCAGCAAATGCGACAACGCATCCGAGCTCAGGTCGGGGTTGACCATCGTACGCAGCCAGTTTTCTGAAAATTGCATCGTTAAACCGTATCAGTTGAATTGTTTCAGAAAACGCAGATCACCTTCGTAAAACAAACGCAGGTCGTTGATCCCGTAGCGCAGCATGGTCAGGCGCTCAAGGCCTGATCCAAACGCGAAGCCGATGTATTGTTCAGGGTCTAGTCCCATATTGCGCATTACAGTGGGGTGAACCTGGCCAGCGCCTGAGACTTCGAGCCAGCGCCCTTTCAACGGACCGCTGCCAAAGGCAATGTCGATTTCCGCCGAGGGCTCGGTGAAAGGAAAATACGAGGGCCGAAAGCGCACTTGCAAATCATCCGTCTCGAAAAAAGCTTTGACGAAATTCAGATACACGCCTTTCAGATCAGCAAAGCTGATATCGGTATCGATCCACAAGCCCTCTACCTGGTGAAACATGGGTGAATGGGTTGCATCACTGTCCACGCGATAAGTGCGGCCTGGCGCGATGACTTTGATGGGGGGCTTTTGCTGCATCCGTGCATAGCGAACCTGCATAGGACTGGTATGCGTACGAAGCAAAAGCGGCTTGCCCTGACTGTCTTTGGCATCGACATAAAAGGTGTCTTGCATCGAGCGCGCAGGATGATTCTCGGGGCTGTTTAATGCGGTGAAATTCGTCCAGTCGGTTTCGATCTCCGGACCGTCGGCCACATCAAAACCTATCGAGCCAAAGATTTCTTCGACGCGCTGCCAGGAACGCATCACCGGATGGATGCCGCCGGTACCCCGACCGCGCCCGGGCAAGGTCACATCGATCGCTTCGGCATTTAAGCGTTCTTGCATCTGTGCATTGGCCAAGGCGTCACGCCGCTCGGTCAGCAAGGCTTCGATTTTTTCTTTAGCTTGATTGATGACGGCGCCCTGAGTGCGCCGTTCATCCGGCCCGAGCTTGCCCAGACCTTTCATTTGTTCAGTAATCTGACCGGTTTTACCAAGATATTTTGCCTTGGCGTTTTCCAGTGCGGCAGAGTCTTGTGCGGACAGAAAATCCGCCTGTGCCGTGATGACGAGTTCTTCGAGGGTGCTCATGCCATAATCCGCCAAAAATCAACCGCTCACATTCAGCGCTTTTAAAAACAAAACGGGGCACAGGTGCTTAACCTCTGCCCCGCTCTGAGACGACGACTGCATCACTGAAGATGCATGCCAGGCACGACGCTTACGCAGCGATGGTGGCCTTGACCTGATTGACGATCGCAGCAAACGCTGGTTTGTCCATCACGGCCATGTCAGCCAGCACCTTGCGGTCCAGACCGATAGCGGCCTTCTTGAGGCCATTCATGAATACGCTGTAGGTGATGCCATGCTCGCGTGAAGCGGCATTGATACGCGTGATCCACAATGCGCGGAATACGCGCTTTTTGTTGCGACGATCACGGTAGGCATACTGACCTGCACGCATGACCGCCTGTTTGGCGACACGGAAAACTTTACTGCGGCGACCACGATACCCTTTGGCTGCGGCGAGGACTTTTTTATGACGGGCCCGTGCTGTGACCCCACGTTTAACTCTTGGCATTTTAGCTCCTTGATTGCGAGAGTGAGGTTAAGCGAACGGCATCATGGAACGAACCGAGACCATGTTTGTTTCATGGACTTCAGTCGAACCCCGCAACTGGCGTTTAGTCTTGGTTGATTTCTTGGTCAGAATGTGGCGCTTGAACGCCTGACCACGCTTGACGGTACCACCGGGACGCACGCGAAAACGCTTCTTCGCACTGCTTTTGGTCTTCATTTTTGGCATGACAACTCCGCCCTTTTCAGACGGCTCCATTATTAGATGATTGCAGGTGGCAACATAACGTTACGCTTGGATGCCTGCTCTCACTTGTAAAATCGGTGAAATCGAGTCCACCGAAATAGGCGT
>Ga0105050_10006292_pt1 | contig 14813 bp, 11 predicted proteins | sample FRY01_FD_78088 | JGI IMG/M metagenome (GOLD analysis project Ga0105050, IMG submission 78088) | Freshwater microbial communities from Lake Fryxell liftoff mats and glacier meltwater in Antarctica - FRY-01 | ecosystem: Environmental > Aquatic > Freshwater > Ice > Glacier meltwater ... | reverse complement strand
CGAAGTCACTTGTGCTCCCGGCACGTCAAACGTGTTGAAATTAATTTCATTGGCATAGGTGGTTATTCCGCCATTATCAGTCACATACACACGTGCATAATAACGGGTATTCGGAAGCAGGTTCTCCAAGGTGGCTACCACCTCATCGCCTGGCGTGAAAATAGCCACGGTATTATTTGCGGTGGTCACGTTCGGACTTAAACCATAGACCACACCATGGGCAAGCATGTTGGGCGTGCTTGGGTGACTGCCTGCTACCACAGCGGAGGTAGTACCTCTACTGCGAACAGCATCTGTGAAGAGGGGGCTTACGCTCGGCGCCACGATATTGACGGTATAATCTTCGGTTTCACCCCACGTATAACCACCGCACCCTGTTATATCGGCAAAACTAATGGCTTCTTCTCTATAAACAATGCGCAAACGAGTGTTTCCTAGTAAAGTCGTTTGTGGTATCACGAGATTCCCTAAGTACCATGTGTGTGTTTGCGTAAGCAATTCGAAATCATACAAAGCCTCATCAGGTGTAAAGTTGAAATCTTGATTCAAATCCACAAACACACGGCCTTTGGCCGCATAAAAACTACCGCAGGTGCCAATCTTAATCTGAATAGGGAATGGCACTCCTTTTTCTAGCGTAGCGGCAACACCTAAAGAAGTATGATCGGTGTACATTTCACAATTGTTAGGCCCGCTACCAGTACCAGTACTGGTACTTCCTAAAACAACACTGTCAATTTTGGTATCGAATAGCGAGAGTGCGCCAGAAGCACAGTATCCCATTACCACTGGTACTTGTTCAATGTCGTACACATGCCAAGGATTGATCCGATATTCTGGAACACCCGATACAAGAAGCTCTGAAATAAAGCCTTGTATATTTAATTTATCTCCAACCTGCACATAAACTGCTGCTGTGGAATCCGTATTTGAGAATTGCGGAGCACGCATTACACGGCTTGCATCTCTGGTTTTCATGATTCTTCCACTCACATCTTTCAACGTCAAATCAAAACGACCCGCTACAAATTCCGTTACAGCCATTACTTCTACATCTTCAAAACGCATGTAACTACCTTCATACCGCTCGCCAGAAGACATTAAGAAAGGAACATTGTTTGCATCCATTTCTGTAAAATCGAAGAAATTACCGCGGTGAACCTCCACAGAATCACCTGCCGGCAATACTACAATGTTACCTACGCTAGCCATGTTTATTTGTGTTTCTGAATTTACCAAATTGGTATTGCTAAACTCAGCAACCACCCCCGTAATGCGAATGGTTGCGCCTGGTGTAAATAACGCCGTATCAGCCAAGGCGGCAATATTTGTTAAGCGCACATTGATACCCGTATTATAAGGAGATATGAAGCTGTTAGCCGCACTACCGCCTAACTGCATCTGCAGAAAGCCGTTTTTAAAGTTCGCACTCAAGGCCGAATTGGTCATGCTTGCTGCAACCACACCAACTACTGAAACCGTATCGCCTTTGTAACGAGATTGCCGATTAGGGACTGAACCAAATAACAAATCATTTGGCACGAATTGAATGTCCGCGATGCTTAATTCATTCAGGGCACTACCGCAGCTATTAAAGAAATAAGTCGGTAAAATAGTATCTCCCGTTGGCATGGTAAAGGCCCTGTCGTAACTACCAAAACCATTGTCTGTGCCACAACCATAGAGCAAATTTCGCTCATCGAAACCCCAAGCGTTCCCATTCACAAACTTAAACCGAACTGAATCGCCTTGTACAATTAATGCCGTTGTTTCATAAATACCGCTGCCGAGGTGGGTCATGGGCGTTGCCGCGGGATTCCATCCTTGAAAATTACCTGCCACATGAATACCATTCGAATCAACAGGATACTTGCTCATGTTTACGCGGAAAGTAGCCAAGGAAGTAGGCCCACTTGCTGGTGCCGTACCATGCATCCTCAAAACAAACGCTATTCCATTGGTATACCAAAGTGCAGGTGTAGGTAAATAAATGATACTCGCCTCGCCGGCACGCGGTCGAGAAATATCATCTAACACGTTTACTACACTGGCACCAGCATTGGTAAATACCTCTGCAGCCAGATAGAATTCGCCAGCCGGGAGATATTGGCCTCCTGCAAAACCAATGGTAACCCCACCATCAGCAATGTGTTGTGCCGTGAGTATAATGGAATCGGTTGTAGCCAAGGGTGCTGTTAGGTCAAATGCCGGGTAAATAGACAAACGGATGGTAGCGCCAGGCGTTGAATTTTGAGAAATGCCCAAAAACGCACTGCTCACTTGCATGCCATTACCAACCACAGAAAATCTGTTCGCGAACTGCATGCCATCCTGACTGCCATTCGATATAGAATTGTTGGTTCCAACAGTAATATAATTGCCATAAGGACCGTGATCTAGAGCATATACGGAATCGGTAATAAAGAAATGATGCTCGATTTGGTCGTTAGTAGCGTTTGCATCGCCTAAGTTGTTAACCACATTAAAATTCACACGGTAATCGCCCGGTTGACCAGCAGTAAAGGCGGGGTTATTGACGTTTATTTGTACCACTCCACCAAAACCTAAACCGTTACCACTGATATTTCCTTCGGTCCAAACATTCACAGTATCTCTAAAAATATTCACAGAAAGTCCAGGCTGTGCAACAAGAGTGGCTCCCAAATTTTGAATCAAACCACGAAATACCGCTGGTTGTTCTTGAAATAAAGGAACCATGCCATAGGTATTCACTGGTCCAGCGGTGGAATTAAAGATAAACGCATCCACCAAAGCTAAATCATTGGCAGGCGCTTGCTCTAACACAATATCATCCAGCATCCAGAAGTAGTAATTACCCATGAATAAAAACTGAATTTTCACGGTCGACTGGCCGCCCACTGTTTGCAAAAATAACTGCTGTTGGTTATTGCGTAAAGTTGCAACGTTAGCTCCAAGAACGTTAGCTCCATTAAATTGTAGGGTATCCGGCCAAGTGAGGCCACCATCGGTACTCGTGACTACAAAAGTTGCTGTGCCATAGCCTGGAGCATTTCCGAATTTACGGTAGAACTGATTAAAGCTAAGTACAGGTGCGCTGATGTTGCTTAGGTCGAGTGTTGGACTGATTAATCTCGCCACGTGGGGTGATGGCGCAGTACCTGTACCAAAGGCTCCTACCACTCCGCCATTGTCTAAGAAATCTGAATCAAAAATCAAAAATCCATTCGAAGCAGAAGGTGAAAGAATTGGCAAAGCAGCGCCCGCATAGGCGCCTCTCGATCCAACGGTTAAATTTGGAACGGTGGCGGGACCTCTATATTCAAAAACAGCACTGCTATTCGGAACCGATGGTGAACCTGCGAACCCTGATTGCGTCCAACCAATAGGAATACCACCGGCGAAATCGACTAGCAATGGCGTTTGGGCCATGGTGTTACAGCTACCATACAAAAAGGCTGGCAAACTAATGCCAGCAGTAGGCACCGTAAAAAACCGGTTGGTGAAGCGCGTGCAAGAAAAAGAAGTTTGCTCACTGTAGTTTACGAACTGATTGGTAATGGTGTCAAAAAACCCCCAATTATTCCCGTTGATATATTTGTATTCCACATCCGTTCCCTCCATAAGTTGGGCAGTGTACGTGTAAACATTTGGCAAAGTAGGATGCAAAGTCATGGGCGTTCCAGCAGGGTTCCATCCTTGGAACGAACCTGCAACGTGCATGCCCTCAGGACGGATGGTTTTGCCTGACATATCTACATTGAAGGTTACTGGCACCATTTGGCCGCCCCCAGTAGTACACTGGTTAAAGAGGAAAGCTGGTAATGCAGCATCATTATTCGGAACCGTATACGTGCGATTTCCATTTACATTACAGGCAGCTGGCAGCGAGTTTTCATCCAAACCCCAAGCATTTCCGTTAATAAACTTGTATTGAACATTGGTGCCTGCTTGCAAACCAGTTGTGAACGACCAAATACCATTACCAACATTGTTCATGGGTGTTCCAGCGGGGTTCCATCCTTGGAACGAACCTGCTATGTGAACACCCGCGCTTGGTACAGTTAAGCCAGTCATATTCACGCTAAAAGTAATATTGCGCATCACATTTTGCGGTGCAATGCCGCTCATCACCAAACTAAAGGCCTGCGGATTTGCCAAAGCACCTTTGTGAGACACACGCACCAAATAATCGCCAGCTACCGGATTATTCAAAAGCACCTGCTCCACGTTGTCCCGGTTATTATCGCCTGATGTTGCTGCCGCTGCAGGAACCGCTGGGTTCAATACCCACGGGGTAAACTCCGTAGAATCACCAAGGCGAAGGACGCGTACATCTAAATTATTTACCAAAGCAGCTGTTGCGCCGTTCAAAACCAAAGGCGCCACAGCAGCGGCTGGATCAAACCAGCTCAACGTTATACGTAATGGCGATGTGCCATTACTACTTACCAAGTACGTATTCTCAGCAGCATTGTTTAAGGTAACTTCCTTAAAATCGTGGTTTCCGCCTTCGCGAGCAACAACACGCGCAGCCTTTTCGGTATTCATCAAGCCCCAACCGAAGCGGTAATCTGGACCAGGATGGCTTCCTGCCTCGTCGGCTGTATGAATGGCAATGGCTTTCAGTGTGGCTCCTTTTAAAACAGTATTGTTGTATAATTGCTTGTGACGCTGTTGCAACAAAGCCAAAGAACCCGTTACTGTTGGAGATGCCATTGACGTGCCATTCCAACTATCATAACTAGTATTGCTGGTTGACGTGGCAGAGTATACGTCCACGCCCTTGGCAACCAAATCTGGCTTAATTCTGCCATCATCTGTTGGGCCCCAACCATGAAAAGCACTAGAAATCACTTGATTAGAAGCTGTATAACCGCCGCTTATTCCTTCAACGGCACCTACCGTCAATACATTTTTAGCAACACCGGCGTGCGAAATACAATCGTATCCATCTGCACCGCCTCCTTTTTCGCGTACAGTGCTGGAGGCCATCCAAGCGGAGCCGTTCCAAACGCGATGCACAGTGCCAGCCGCAGGACCTGCATTTCTATCATTACCTGCTGCTTTTACAATTAAATAGTTAGCAGCACTGGCCGCAATCAAATCCCAATCACGTGCTTGACCTGAATAACGACCATAGTTTTCATCTTCCCCACTCGCGTTGCTGCCGAACCAATACCAAAGATTGCCATTGCCTTCGAAGTTGCCAAAAATCCAACCCGTAACTATTCCGTAAGAATGATTCGAAACCAACATCCCAGCAGCCGCAGCCGTGGCCATTTCTGCTTCATCGTTGGTCCAATCATAAGCACTTAAAACCCCTTGATAGGCCATGCCTTTGGCTTGAGGGTCGGTGCCAGCACCCATCATGGTAGCAGCTACGTGGGTGGCATGACTGCTCAACGTGGGAGCATTATCTATCATACTAACGCGACCGCCAAACTCCTGGTGCGTTATGCGAACTGCTCCTCCATCCCATTCACCCATATTAACGCCTTGTCCTGCTAAGTTCAACCCCAGCAAACCACCGGGCCAAAGCTTGTTGGTAGATATGGTTTCAGCACCTTGCAAGTTCGACGTTACGTAAAATAACGGCGCCGCATTGCCCATAACTTTTTTGTATTCAATGACCATATTAGCTGATTCTTGTCTGGGAACAGGAATAGATTGCGCCCTTTTTTGCAAGGTAAGCTGTGCTGCCAAATGATCTTGCCTAAAACGCTCTGCCAAAACTGCTAAAGCCTGCTTGTCGGTAGGATCACCTTTGATGGGCTCAGCTACATTCGCTTTTTGATTGGTTGTAAAAACTCCCGTTTGCTGCTCAATTTGCATTAAAACAGGCGTTTCTGGGGCTTTTGGCTTCGACACAGCTTGTGCTTCAGCAGGCGCCATGGTGTGCAGGACTTGAGACGGGGTGTGGGTACCAACCGACTGCGATTGAGCTGTGGTACGCTGAGCAGTTCCATAAATGAAACAAACAGTCAGCAGTACGACTGTAAAAAATCTTTTCATAGGTGTGAAAGTTTGGTTTCTCAGCCCGACATAGCAAAACTAAGAATCGCAAAATACGGCAACTTTCATTCCACCCGCAATACCCAAAAAAGGGTATTTTAGGATGCTGAGTGTGAAAGCCCGAATTTCACAAAAATCTACGGTCAAGACCTTAAAGTTTCTGGCAGTAAATGTCAGCCTCCGTTCAAACTTTCGTCAAAATGGTACCAGACAATTACGTCAATTCAAGCGTTTTCAATACCTTCCACGCCCGAACTTCTATGGATGGCACGCAATTAATGTAAGCATTCCATACCATTAGTTAGATTATTGGCTGTGATTTTACTTCCCAATAATCGATCCTCCCTTGCGGTTGCTAATTGTCAAAAAACTACACTAGCGCTGCCTTTAATCGGCGTAACAGCCGTCTTTAGGTGACCTATCGATTTCGCTTTGGTTAGGGGGACTTGCTTGTAGGCAAGGATTATAAATCAGCGACAGGCACCACAGTCGAAAGCAGTTCCCGGTTTGCATTACCAAGCGCAAGGCAAAGGAAGCAGCAAGTGTACGAAAAACGTTTGCCAAAGCCAGGCGTAAACCGCCGTTAAGCTTGACCTAAACACTCACTTACGACAGCGATAAGGAGGCCGCAGCACACAAAAAGTTCACTGATGACACCTAAATTCAGTTTTACCGCTGTAACCCACATAGCCCACGGCAAAGGGGAATTATTGAAAACGCCAATGGCCTCATTCGGGACTTTTGACCTAAAGGAACCAACTTCAACAAAATCACCGCTAAACAAATTTTATGGGTGTAGGAAGCACTGAATGACAGCCCTAGAAAACACTCAGTTGGGGCACCCCAAAAGACCGATTAAATCAACTCATTTTAAACTACTTCACGCTTATACCAGCAAGTTGAAGCCGATAATTGAAATCAACAAGTTTTTTCTACATTTGAAACGTAATTATTCTCAAAAAGATAAAAAAGGTTCTTGTCTTTTAAGAAAATTTAAAAAGATCAATTTTTAGACCTCACCTTTTGTACATTGCTATGTTTTAATTCAACTTGTGGGGTAAAAAATTTTCCTGGTTCGTCTATACTTCTGTGAAAAAGCTCATTTTAACTATACTGGCTGCTGTTTTTTTCAGTGCTTGCTGCAAATGCGATTAACGTTTCGGGCACCCTCGCTTTCAACACTAGTTGGATAATTGCCAATTTACCCTATGTGGTACCTTCCTCGGTGACAGTTAATATTGGGGTTACCATGACCATTGATAGTGGCGTAGCTGTGCAATTCAACACTGGACAGGGATTAACCGTAAACGGCACATTGAATGCCAATCGAGTTAGTTTCGATGCGAGTAGTGTAACTGTATCCCGTGGTCAGTACGGGATATACTGACCCGTTCTAAAAAAGTTTACAGCTGTGAATGGCTTTCAAATCGACCGCAGGGAGATTCATGGGCTTCTTTGAAATCGCGCCTTGCCAATAAAATTGTATATTCAGGATTGAATCACACTGGGCGAATATTTTATGCGCCTGTAAGAGAGTTACCTGCAACCGTAAAACGACATGAAGACAAGAACTTACATACTGACAATTTTAGCTGCGACAGTTCTATTAGGACTGACAAGTTGCTCGCCAATTATTCTAGGACTTTACGGAATGAAAAACTCCAAGAAAGTTGACGAAAAAGTAATTTTGCGTTACTCAAAAAAATACAATATTCCGTTAGTGGACGGTTACGAACTTGACACATCTTACATTTCATTTCTTTCTTCGCTTGACACAACACTTTACAAATCACAACGGGAAAATCACTATCAACCGTTACAAGCACTTTACTACGACAAAACAGGACAGTTACAATCTTTTCAAATCAACTGTTACGCTGGCGGTTTTCCAAACTTGCACTGGGACAGAAACGGAATATTCACAACTTTTCCGCCCGAACAGCAAGCCCCCATTGACAGCATAATGCAGTTTGACACGCAACTAAAATTTTTACGAGTACTCTCACAGACAAAAAAGTTTTCGGCAGACAATTACGACTACATTGTAATTGTTTATTGGAGCAGGTTTATGGGCAGACAGAGTAAGCGACTAATTCGTTTCGTTCAGGACAACAGTAAATTGACGACAGACAAAAAAGTTAAAATAATATATGCAAATACAGACAACATCTTCGCACGACAATAACGGAACGGCAGCTAGTAACAGCACCTACAAAAAATTGGCGGTTCAGTGCTCCGCAGACACATTTGTGGTTAATCAAACATTGGTTCTTCCAACATTTGTGGTGAAAATCGCCAACTTCTTGTAGCTGCAAAACGCCGTAAGCCATTAAGATGAATCGACTACTAACCTTAATGTTTTTTGTAATTCTCTTCTCTTCTTGTGGAAACAAACGAGAGGTTCAAGGTTATTGGCGGCTTGACTTTGATGAGGCAATTGAAAATCCATTTTTCCCATATGAATTATGCTTTCTACAAGACTCCCTAATAATTGTTGATGGATATAATTTTAAACAAACATCCATTTTTAGAAAAACCAACGATAGCATTTATATTATCTTCAAAAATGGTTTTGAAAAGAAATATTCTTTTTCAATCAAATCAGATAGCACAATCCAATTTGCTGACCGGGAGTTTTTTCGGACTTCAAAAGATTACTTCTCAACAACCCAATCTTCTGAGTTGCTTGGTTGGAAATCCACAGAAGTATTTAGACCAGAAATTAATTCAAGCAATTTCCAATTAATAAAGGACGGAGCTTTAACCAAAGTTATTCTGAATGACATGACCGCCAATTTAAATGTCCTTCCAGAATTCCTAAGTTGGGGACACGGGTTTCCGACAATTATATACCTCTATATTGGGAAAGGCTTTGAATTTGGAGATTTGATTGAAACATATTGTTGGATAAAATATAGAGGTTTCAAAAAAGTGAAACTTGTAACTTCGAACACTTCATTTGAAGAGTTTAGCAGCATTAAAGACAATGTGGATATTGATGATTCTATATTCTCGAAATTTCTTGCTAGCAACAATCTTCCACCTCTTCCTCCTTACCCAAAATCAAGTGAGGATTTGAAGAACATACGAGACGTTTATGTTAATTCTGGAAGTGAATTAGATTTACAATTATTCTCTGATACATTAATTTATCGGTTTAATATTTCAGATCAATTGAATATTGTTGAATATCTTCAATTGACGGAGCACTTAAACGGCAGTGAAAAGAAAAATTTTATAATAAAGCGGCTTAAAACAAATTGAAAACAATTTTATTTGGTCGTTATAGGCAAGCATAGCGACCGCCGCAAACCATTAACAACTGGAATGACCGCAAAAGAAAAACAGTCACAGTTTATAAAGACGTATTTGAAACCGACTTTGAAAAATTTCAGTTATCGCACAAGTGGACAAACTTGGTGGAAGGACAAAGGCGACTTCTTTATGTTCAATGGTTTAAGTCATTAATTTTTCTCAACTTAACCAAGGTCGGGTTTTTAGGGAGTATTACACTTTGATGGCTATGGGTTAGCCAATTCTAAATTGCGTTTTACTGGCGGAAAAGCGACTATGCACAATCTTAAAAATAACTTCAATCCGTGCCGGTAATTGCTTCAAGATCTTCTCTACTTAATGGTTTATGGAGGAAACTCTTAACAAATCCATACTTAGTGGCTTTTAAAATATCCCTTTCATCGGTAGAAGAAGAAACAACATAAATTATAAGTTGATCTAAGTTGTAAAAATTACTTTTCTCAACCTGTTCTAAAAAATCCCAGCCATCAAGAACAGGCATATTTATATCCAATAGTACAACAACTTTCTGCTTAGAATTACTGAGGTGTTCCAACAGTGATAAACCCGCTTTGCCATCTTCACATTGATTAATTGTCAAAGACGCATCAATTATCTTAATCATCTTAGTGATAATCATTCTGTAAATTAGGTCATCATCAATAATAACTATTTCCATTTTCGTTAATCTTTATCAAGATTATTAGTTTCATCAACAATCTTTCGGACGATTTCATCCATTTCGTTTGTTGAAACTCGTAATTGCTTCAGCCAAAACATGATTTCATCCAAGTCATTCGTTTGCTCTTCCATCAAATTTACAATTCCTAATATTCTCGAAAGTGGTGCTCGTACCACATGAGATTGCGTCCATGCGATACTTCTTAACTTTTCATTTTGAACTTCTATCGTATTGATGTGCTTCAAATTCTCTGATATATCGTTTGATTGGACAATTATTCCATTGTTAGATTTACTTTTTATTTTCCTAAAATTAATCTCTACGTTAATTTCATGGCCATTGCTTAAAAAATGTGTGAATTGATTGCTCGAGAATTCATCTTTATTGGATGAGAATTTATGCTCGATGAGTTCTTTTTCTTCCTTAGGATGTAATTGAGTGAATGACATCTTTAGAAAATCATCCATTGAATATCCATATTTATTCTGTGCCGCAATATTTGCGTGGATGATCTTAAAAGATTCAGGATCTAAAAGCCAAGTAGGCTGCGGATTAAAGTTGAAGAGGTTTTCGTAATTAAGTTTTTCGTCTTCTATTTGATTAATAAAACTACTTCTGTTTACTGCGAAAATGATGGTTTTATAAAGGATATCCGGATTTATCTCATCTTTTACCAGATAATCATAAACACCCGCCTGGAGACTGCTTTTGGCCATGGCCAAATCTGAATATCCAGTTAGAATAACAATCGGTATTTGAAAATTATGAGATAAAACACCGATTATTAATTCAATTCCGCTTAAATCCGGCAAGCTCAAGTCTAATAATATGAGCGAAAGTTTTTCTTTAGAATTCTTCAGGTAAGTGATTGACGATGCATAATCAGCGCAATGAACAATATTGATTTGCATGAATTTCTCAAGTAAATAATCTTCAATTAGCACAAAATCACCTTGATTATCCTCTATTACAAGAACTGAGAAATTTTCCGAAGGGTCTAGTATTGGTTTTATCATATTAATTTGCTAGGGTTGTAATCTCCAACCAAAATTCTTTAATTTTTAATATTGTACTAAGAAAATCACCGATTTCGAGCGGTTTTTGCACATAACTGTTACAATGATTTTCGTAAGCTTTATCGATGTCCCTTTGATTAGAGGATGTGGTGAGCATAACTACGGGAATCTTCTTAAGATTTGGATCAGATTTGATCTGCCGCAAAACTTCATGGCCATTGAATAAGGGAATGTTGATATCCAATAGAACAAGATCAGGTCTTTTCGCGTCCGTAAAGGCTCCTCTCTGAAAAAGGAAATCAAGAGCCTCCTGACCATTTTTAGCAACGCTAATTTCCGTTTTTACCCTGCATTCTTCAAAAGCTTCAATCGTGAGTACTACGTCTCCTTCGTTGTCTTCCACCAAGAGGATGAGTGCGGGTTTAGTTGGTTTACTTTCCATATTAATTGTTTTTCGGAATTGTGAAATAAAATACCGTGCCAAGTCCAGGTTCAGATTCCAGCCAAATTTTTCCCCCTAAAAATTCCACTTGTTTCTTAGCAATCGAAAGCCCTATTCCTGTTCCGGTATACTCCTCCTTGTTGTGTAGTCTTTGAAAAATAACAAATATTTTATCATGAAATTGTGGATCTATTCCTATCCCGTTGTCTTTGATAGAAAATTCCCATTCCTCTTTATTTTCTAAAACATTGATCTCAATTATTGGACCAATGCCTACCCCGGAGTACTGAAGTGCATTGTCTAGCAAGCAATGAAACACTTGCGTGATTGAAGCTTTATAGCTAATCAATGAAGGCAGATTTCCCGAAGTAATTGAAGCGGATTTTTCTGATATGAGTTTTCTTCGTAGCTGCATAAATTCTGAAAGCACGAGGTTAAAATCTACCTCTTCTTTGGTCGATGGTATTTTACTAGCTCTGGAATAATCCAAGAGATCAAGTATGATCTGCTTCATCCTTTTGGCTCCATCAGTAGCAAAGTGAATATACTGGTGTGCTTTTTCATCAAGGAGATTCCCATATTTTCGGCTCAGGAGATCCATGAAGCTGGAAATCATCCGAAGAGGCTCCTGTAAATCATGTGATGCAACGAAAGCAAATTGTTCCAGTTCCTCATTGGAGCGCTCTAGTTCAAGTGAATACTTTTGAAGCGATTGGTTAAGTTCGTTTAATTGCAATGTCATTTGTTTTTGCTCAGTTACATCCCGTTCTGTTGCAATCCAGTGCGTGTAGCCGCCTTTTTGGTCAGCAACCGGAGTCAACGTAAAGTTTATCCAGAATTCCTCCCCGTTTTTCTTGTAGTTGATGGTGGTAATTTCGCAAGATTCCCAGTTTCTAATGGCACGACCTAATCTTGACAGTTCTTCTTTGTCAGAATTAGGCCCTTGCAAAATACGCGGTGTTTTACCAATAACTTCATCTGAAGTATATCCTGTCATTTTTGTAAAAGCCTCATTTACATAAAGTATTCTTGGGCCAGGATGGTCAAAAGGTTCTGCCTCGGTAATTAAAACAGCGTCTTTCGTATTTGTGATCACGCTTTCGAGCAATTTTAATCTATGTTCTTCTTCCTTTTTTTTAGTAATGTCCGTCCTAATTGATAAGTACTGTGTAGGTTTACCCTTTTCGTTCAAAAAAGGAACAATAGTAGTATCACCCCAATATACAGTACCATCTTTTGCGCTGTTTTTTAATTCCCCTCTCCATATTTTTCCATGGGAAATGGTTGTCCATAAATCTTTTATGAATTCTTTTGAATGATAACCCGAGCTAATAATTTTATGATCCTGACCGATTAATTCGTCAGCGGAGTATTTTGAAATTTTACAAAATTTTTCATTTACGTAATTTATAATTCCCTTTTGATCTGTAATGGCTATAATAGAAGATTGGTCTAATGCATACTTATAATCTGACAATGCTTTAATAGCAATGGCTAATTGATTGGCTCTATTTTTTTCGGAATCAGTTTCCTTGTGAGCGATAGTTAATTCTTCTGCTCTATTTTTCTTCTCTCCAGTTTGGAAAGCAAGTTCCTTGTTTGCAATAATTAATTCATCTGCTCTATTTTTCTTCTCCTCATTTTGAAAATCAAGTTCTTTGTTAGCAATAATTAATTCATCTGCTCTATTTTTCTTCTCCTCATTTTGAAAATCAAGTTCTTTGTTAGCAATAACTAATTCATCGGCTCTATTTTTCTTCTCCTCATTTTGAAAATCAAGTTCTTTGTTAGCAATAACTAATTCATCAGCTCTATTTTTCTTCTCCTCATTCTGAAAGACAAGTTCCTTGTTTGCAATAATTAATTCATCGGCTCTATTTTTCTTCTCCTCATTCTGAAAGACAAGTTCCTTGTTAGCAATAATTAATTCATCTGCTCTATTTTTCTTCTCTTCGGTTTGGTAAACAAGTTCTTTGTTAGCAATAATTAATTGATTCGCTTCAGATCTTTGCTTTACTAAAGCTGTACCATCTCTTGATTGGCAAGCAATGGCAAAAATTTTGTCATCGTCTCCGGTTAAAGGTTCAAAAGTAACCTGGCTATATTGAATTTCATTTGATTCTGGATGATTGTAATGCTCTTCTAATTCGAAAGATTCCCCTTTAAGCGCTCTGTTATAATAGGTCTTCCATTGTTCAATATCCCCAGCACCAAAGCCTTCAACCAATACGGACTCGTTCAGCTTCTTTTCCATTCCCGTGATCTTCCTCAGGAGGTTTAGATAAGCTTTATTGGCATAAATCAATTGGAAGTCGAGGTTAATCACCCAAACAAGGTCTTTGCTTTGATCCAGTATAAGGTTAGTCAGGTGAGTTTGCTTCATAAAAATCAATGGATTCTGAGGTGAATTTAAATTGGCAGAGGTAAGCCAAACATACTGATTATTTCAGAAAGTGCAACAATTGACACGGTAATTGGATACAAAATAATGTATCCATTAATGCGTAAACCTAACTTATTCATTTTCAAGTTTTTAATCAAAGTGGTTAATCAAATTTGTGCATTTGTATTGGTAGGAATTCATACACTAGAAACTGAAGGTATAGAAAAGTGGAATGATTTATAGGCGTTTGAAGCGCTTTGTGATCTCCCCCTTCTTCCTACCACCAACCTGTTGAATTACGTTTGATTAGGCTGCTTTTAGGTAAAGGTTTACAGGTTTACTGCTGTCAATTTCTCGGTGGTTTCGGCGGTTATACTTAAGCGCAAACTTAGCTACTCCTTGGTATAATTCCAAACCATCTTTAGCTGGGTTTAAGTAGATGCGCTTGCGTGTTCCGAAGAAGCGTTCGATGAAAGCATTATCGGTTGCTCTTGCTTTGCCATCCATCGAGATTTCTATTCCAAGTTCTTTAGTACTAACCCAGTGCTCACAGGTACACTGGGAGCCTTGATCAGAATTGATGATTTCAGGCCTACCGTAACGCGCTACAGCCGTGTGAAGCACAGTTGTTTGTGTTTCCTTGTCGAGACTGTTTGCAATCTGCCAGCCCGCAATAAAGCGGCTCTAAATGTCTATATTAGGGTGCAACTCAAATCGCGTGGCTAGTTCTGCCATATGCTCGCGCTCCTTAAGCGCTTCAATTGCCACTTGGGCTTTGAATTTTGCAGTGACTTTTCTACGTGTCATTCTCATTCGTTCAATGATGTAAGTTATTAATTTTTCTCAACTTAACCACTAGTCGGGTTTTTAGGGAGTATTACATATATTCGTTTAGACAAAAAGCCGGAAGCAAAAAAGGCTTTTCAAACATATTTGACATTGCTCAATGAATTGAAAGATAGAAACGAAATCAAGGAGCTAAAAAACAATAATAAAGGACTT
>Ga0105050_10006284_pt1 | contig 14830 bp, 17 predicted proteins | sample FRY01_FD_78088 | JGI IMG/M metagenome (GOLD analysis project Ga0105050, IMG submission 78088) | Freshwater microbial communities from Lake Fryxell liftoff mats and glacier meltwater in Antarctica - FRY-01 | ecosystem: Environmental > Aquatic > Freshwater > Ice > Glacier meltwater ... | reverse complement strand
GGGCAGTCTTGACGAACGTTGCTCCGCCGAGACTGCTTTTTGGACTCCCATTGGACGCAGGAGTAGATGCCTCAAAAAATCCCCCATGCTGGACAGATGCCACTAAAATCCGAGAAGAACCAAAGTAGTAGGACAACGAAGGCGACTTCGGTTTCTTTTCCGTCGCGTCGAACTCGTGCAGTTCGTGGGGCGAGTTCTGACATCGCTTCGACGGCTCGTTTGGCTCGGCCCATCGCGTAGCCCTCCAGTGCGTGGCCGCTGCTGAACAGGAACAGTAACAACGCGCCTTCGGCCGCGGCACCCAGAGCCGCGGCACCCAGAGCCGCAACGATCATCAGGAAATCAATCTCGAACTTGCCCGCTCGAATCTTCTCGACCGCTTCCTTGATCGTAAAAAATCCGCCGAAAAAGTAAGCGGTGATCAACAGGCCGACCGGTATCGCTTCAGCGATCTCGGCGAATGTTTCCAACAACCATCCGACCAACAGGAACTCACCGCAAAGAAACGCGAAAATCAGTTCTGTCTTCGGGCCGAAGATGCCGCCGTGTGCATGGTCGTGACCGGTGTGTTCGTGATCAGCGTGTTGATCTTCGCCATCGTGATCGTGTCGGGTGTGGTCTTTGGTGGGATCAGACTCCGACTGCGCCCACTCATCAAAGGTGTCCGCAACGACCGATTCGTTTGTCATTGTCCGATCGTATTCCACGCGAACGGTTCCGTCGGGAGACATCACCGACTCCAGCACTTCATTAATTCTCCCCAGCCGTGACTCGATGGCCGACCCGCGCCGAGCGTGGATTGCGAGTGATTTTCGGATCCAGTGGCCGCATCTCGCATCAAGTTCCACACCGACGCGTTGGGCCAACCTTCGCACTTCGCCGGTGGACACGACAGAGGGATCGTAGTGAATGCAGATTTGGCCTGGACTGTCATCACTCGTCTTCAACGCATTGCCGTGTCCATTCCTGTCTTACTTTGCAGCAACTCCGTAAGGCGCCCAACACTACGGTCACCAGTGCCGGGAACCGTGGGAAGCAGGAGCTGTAGATCAAACTTTTGTTTGATCATGAATTCGTCAACCAATCTCCAGATTTCTTCGCGCGATCGCGAACGGAGTCGTCGGCAAACACCCGCAACACGTTGTGGTAAAGCGTATCGAGAGAGCTGATTGCGCGGTGATCGGCCAGGTTGATTCGGCATTCGCGACGCAGTGCACATGCGTGACGAACAAGCAGTCGTCGATGACGCTTGGATTCCACAATGACGACGAGATTACCGATCATTTCCATCATTCTCAATGATGCGGTTCGATCCTTGACCACATACGGTCGCAGTTGGTCGAATACCAGCGATGCGAACGACTGAAATGTTAACGGCTCGGCCACGACTCGTAGCGTCTTCTCATTGTCGTAGCGATGAGCGTCGGGCAGATCTCGGGCAGCAAGGTTTTCTAGTGCGGATTGTAGCCAATCCATGCAATTGGTTGCCGTGAACGGATCGTTAACTCCGGGGGACAACGCTCGCATGGCGACCTCGATAAGTTGATTCACTTGGAATCGCAAATCCTGAGTTGCGGTACGTTGTGACCCTCGAATGAACACTGCCGTTAATTTGGCTTCAAGTGACTTGTCGATTTGGTCACTTGGTGAGGCAAGCAAGATAATGTTCTTCTCGGTCACGAAGTCGCCGGGGACCGGCCTGATTTTTAAAACCAAGTCGTGCTTACTGGCAAGGGTCATCAATTCATCGCCATCGATGTATTCCAGATAGCCAGTGCCCGTGGAATAAATGCTTTTTGCAGTCGCATAAAACGTCGCGGGCAGATCGGGCTCCATCTTCTGATCCGATTCGTCTTCGTTTGGATCGCCGATGCGGGCCGGGAACTGATGAGAAATTTGTCGGTTGAGGCTACGACCGACGCTGGCGATGATGTTGGAAACGTGCATCGTCTCAGGGACATGGTGGATGAAGAAGATCAATACACCCACACTGGCAAGCGCCATCAACACGCCCACGATCACCGAGACGTGCGGGACAAACGCCGACACCAATTCGCCGGCGTTCACACTCCCAGCCGGTGCGGTTTCCGCATTGCGGACGGTTCGCAACACCATCAAGCAATAGATGAATGTCGAGATGAAGACGCCGAGTGTGAATTGATTGGCCTTGTCACCCATGAAGTTGTTCAGCAGTCGCGGACCAACCTGGGTAGTCGTCTGTGAGATGGAGAGGAGCGTCATCGAGAAGGTGACGCCGGCAACGGTGATCATGGAGCCCGCGACGGTGGACAAAACTGCCCGTGCTCCTGCCGGCTTGTTTGCGTACAGCCAGTCGATGTCTTCCATCCACTCCGACCCAATCTGACTGTCGATGATGATGGTGGCAAACGAAAGCAAGATCGCTCCAAGCGCCATCAGTGATGGAACGAACCAATAACTGTTGCGGACATTTGCCCAAAGTGTCACGACGACTGCATGCACTGATATTGCCTTTGGCTTCCGTTGAGAATAGTTCTGTAAGTAATGCCCCTATTTCGCCGCAGGACAGACTTCCCGTTCGTCCAAAAAAGCCGGACTGGAAGTCCATCCTACGTTTTGCAAATCCGCATATTATTTCAGGACAATCACTTAGGCGATTTCCCTAGGACCGCAAACCGCGAAGGGCACTCGTACTGAGGCGTCGCGAGGCGATACGAGCGATACCGACGAGGGCACCTGAAGCAGCTCCCCAAAGCATCGCTTCCTTCCACTGGACTTCACGTGAGGAAGGATTCTTCGGCGGATCACGATCAAGTGTGCTGAGCCAAGCCGATTCCAATCGTTCGCGGACAACGAATGTTGCTCCGATTGCTGCGACGAAAGTAACTGCTGATTCCGTTGCACTTATCCCCGCATTGCGTTCATTAGGCTGACCGATCCCAGTACGCTCACTAATCTCGTCGCGTAGATTTTCGTATTGATCTGTTATCGATTCGAGCATCATGAGCTTCGGTTGGAGTTAACAGCCGACCTCATGGCGACTGAGTTGACTTGCGAGGAAATATCGAGACAAGACATTCTTGGTAGGCAATTCCCGTGCCGGTATCGTGCCGCGAAATGCCTCTCAGTGGCATGGAACGTGCATCGCTTTCGATGCAACCAAGCACAAACCCGACACTCACGAGGCAACGATGAAACTTGATTCTCTACAGAAGCTGTACGTTCATGAGCTCAAGGATCTACATAGTGCTGAGACGCAGCTGCTTGAGGCGCTTCCGAAGATGCGTGAGGCAGCCAGCAGCGACGACTTAAAGGAATTGTTCACCAGCCACCTCAAAGAAACCAAGACACACGTCTCACGACTGGAAACAATTTTCAAGGGCCTTGATTTCGAACCAGGCGGTCACAAGTGCGCCGCGATGGAAGGCCTTATCAAAGAGGGCGAGGGACTCATCAAGAGCGACATTGAGCCGTCTGTACTTGATGCGGGATTGATCGCCGCGGCGCAGCGGATCGAGCATTACGAGATGGCTGGCTACGGAACGGCACGAACCTTCGCCGAAAAACTCGGTCATCAAGACGCCGCCGATGTGTTGCAATTGACGCTCAACGAGGAAGGCCATGCGAATCAAAAGCTCACACGACTGGCAGAACGAAAGATCAACTTTCTCGCGCTCGGCGCGATCGGTTAAAATGAGCGACGTCAAGATGATTCGCAAACACGATTTCTTTACCCCAATGTTTCCCAGCTTCCTCCAACGTGGAAGGATCCGATCCATCAAACTGTTGTCGTCTCAACAAATACCGCCGTTGGTCAAGATCGAATTGTTCGCGAAGAAATCGTTACGTACGTTGACCGTCTGCCTAACCTAGTCATCCTGCTGATCACCGCCAAGCTGCAGGGACACACCTTCGGAAATTGGGTCAAGAAGATTTGAGACGCAGACTAATCATTACATGGTGCGTCATGTTTATTAATAGGGCTCTTCGGCGAAGCGAGTTGGACCCGGCCTACACTTGGTTGTCGCGGATCAATTTGATGATTCTCCCTGGATTCGGCAAACGTTTGGCGACCACTTCCATGTCATCTTGTCCGGAACTGGAGATGCCGATACCACCAACGCCTAGCAAACGCTGGACAAAGGACTGGTCCAATTGAATGTTGCGGACGTCGTCATGTTGCACTTCGGATGTCTCGCGGGAAACGATTCCTTCCTGGTAGATCGTTCGATCATCCGTTACCGTCAATGTCGTGAATCGACTCAGTATCATCCAGTACCCGACAATACCGACAATGACCAACAATGCGATCGCACACACCCAGGTCAAAAGTGATGCGGGGCCGAGGGTCATCGTTTCGCCGAGTGAATAGCCCGCCACCGCTATGCCAGCCACCGACATGATCATCGCGACTGCGGCAACGACAAAAACAAGTCCCAGAATGAGCGTGGTGATTGGTCGAGCGCGAAAGACGACCGGATGCACGTTTGCCAATGTACGTTCGTCACGCTTGGTGGCCATCCGTTCCTGGTTTATGATCTCCTCATCGACCTCATGAACCGATGTCACGACAGCAGTCGGCATTTCCATCTCGAACGGCTTTTTGCACGCTGGACATACCACTGGCCCGTCAAGATGCTCGATCGTGCTGTCAACTTCGTGCTGACAATAAGGGCACGTGGTGGTGAGGACTTGCATCGTGATAGGTTCCGAGGTTTAAGCAGGGGAGTGTTAGCGCCGCGTAATTCCGGTAGACGCAAGTCGCATACCGCTCACGATGGATTCGCGCGTCTGCAATAGTCGCTTACTCCACCAAACGGCTTCGTCGATCGACTTCGTCGCTGCTTACGCCCGCTGTTTGTAATGCTTCCATTAGCCGCGTTTCAGCTGATGCGACCGCTTCGGACGTTCGCGAGACACGCACTCGTGTTCCGCTCTTATCGCCCTCAGCCTTTTCGACCATTGCGATGATTTCTTCAATCGTGGCTGGCTGCCGCGCGTTCGTTGCCATGGTGTCGTCTGCGTTGGTCACGCGGTTGCTGGTGAAATGCTCACCGTCGATCACAATGTCGACCAATAGAAGCCTTTCGGGAATTTTTTCACCAGGAACTTCAACCATTGTTTGGATCACGCCGTCGACCTCTGCTTCATTGTTCTGGCTCGCCTCCGATGCCGACGAGCGATCTTCGACCGAGTTCATTTCTGTATCGCTCGGAACACTAATGTCACCTAGATTGAGTGACAGGAATTGACTGGCAAGATAGACCGCGATGCCGCCGATGGCAGCACCAGGAATGAGAATGCGTTTTTTCATGGAAGTGTATCGGCGGGTTGGATTTCGGCTGGCTCGGGTGATTCTGTCGCACCCAATACCGTGTATTCGAAGCGTACCGTTGGATCATCGGCTCTCATGCGTTCGATCGCGCCTGGAGTCCCGTCAATCATCGCTTGATAAACTCCGGCAACGGAATTTGGTGAGTAGGACGCCAGGATGATGACTAGCTCTTTGGGCTGAGGGAGTTGCTTGAAGGCGGCAAACAACGCGTCTTCAAATTCTTCGACTCGGGCATCTTGGCCTTGTCGCTCCAAACCGAATTGAATCCGTTGATCGGCGACCATCAAGGTCACTTTGCGGTCGCCGCCGACATGCAAATTCCAAATCTCCGCGCGTTTCAATAATTCTTGATGACCGATCAGAAAGCGAATGACCGTTTCAGGTGATTCGGCGGACAGAACGCGGGCTCGCTCCGCAACTCGCCTGAGATCACTGACGACATCGGAGTCACTGTCACTGGCGAATTTCTGAACTTGCTCGTTGGACAAATCGAATATCCCCGCAATGGTACGAATCGCTTTCATCGTTCGTTCACGTTCAGCTTCCCGCTGCTGTCGTGTACTGATTTCTTCGATTCGCAATCGCTGGGCTTGTTGATTGGCATCCGCGATGCGTCTTTGAAGAGCGAGCGTTTCGTCGCGAACCGTGGTGCGGACCTCCAAGAACTGGGCAAAGACAATGATCAACAACAAGTCCACCAGCGGAGCTAGTTGGAACCGTATTCGATGCCGCGTCGATGTGGTGGCGGATCGACCAGGTGGTTGACTCATGAGGGATCACTCCGCTGTGAAAGTTCGCGTTTCGCCTTGCTGACGGTTTCGCGAACGTGGCCCCGGCTCTCGCTCAAGCGTGCGAAGTTCGTTTCCCAGTAGCTGTGCACCAGCATCAAGACGATCGCGGCGGAGAGACCCGAAAACGTGCTCCAAATCGCGTCGCCGAACCTACCAACGATCGTCGACACCGCGCCGCCATCGGGACCAGCCAATGCCGCTCCGATCGCGCAAATCGTGCCCAACACGCCTGCCAGCGGATAGGCTTCGATCATCGTTCGCGCCACGTTCCATGCGGTCTCGAATCGTGACGATTGCAAGTAGTCACGGCGTTCGTCGATGATCTGCATCCGTTGTCGCAGCAGACTGCGATTGGCCGATCCTGGGGGTTCGGCCAGCACGTCATCAATGTCCGCCAAGAAACCGTCGATCTGGTCCGCCAAATGAGTTCCCCAGTCGAGTTGGCTGCGGTTGGGCAAGCCTTCGGTGAAACGATTGAGGGTTTGTGCGAGCGAACGTCGTTCACGCCGCGCCCAATCGGCCAGCACAAAGAACGCAACTAGGTGTAAGACCGCGAGGCCCGCAATCAGATAAGCCGACAACTGTGAAATTTGATCCAGCACGATTATGTTTCCGACGGTACATGCTCAATAATGGCTGATCGTAGTTTAACGGCTATCCTAAAGTGATGGTGCAACATCAGCTCCCCGACTCCTAAGGCTTGCCGTTAAACCCAAAAAGGCCCGCCGAGATTTGGACTCGGCGGACCTTGGAGATCGCAAGGGCGTTCAACTGGCTGACCGACGCCTGCGGCTAGCCTTTGAAAGATTGCAACTTTACTTGGCGTCTTAAGCGAACCGGCGAGTGGGTTCTTCGCCGGTCACTTCTTTCGTCAGCGATTTGCTATTCAACATGGCTGCGAAGCGCACATCGCCATTGCCAGTAGACTTGGCCGTGACTTTGTAATCGGCGCGAGCGCCGGGTTCCATCGTCTTGATCGCCTTGAAAGTCACGGTTGAACCGTCGACGCTGTGCTCGGTTGGTACCTTGGCACTGATAAACTCAAGTCCGTCAGGAATCTCGGCCTTCACCGTCACGTTGCTGTCGTTGGCATCGCCTTCGTTCCAAACGCGAATCGAGTAGACGACGTCCGAATTCGTCGCGACGGGGTCTTGATCGTCAAACACAACCAATTGCATGGCAGGCAAACGTACGACTTCGGCGCGAGCCAACGCCATTGCGACGGTTTCGCTTTTGGCGTTGGCTTTGTCACCGGCAGCATCGACGCTGCAGACGTAACGAGCGATAACTTTCGTTGGCAGCGTCTCAACATTACCCGTGCGAATGGCGTACTCGAAGACAGCGGTTTGGCCGGCCTCCAAACGTCCGATCGTGAACGATTTTTCGCTCATGACAAATTCAACCGTATTGCTGGCCTTGTCGTTCGAATCGGTGTTTGCTTCGCCAGCATCGCGGGCAAGCGTCGGCCCACCTTGCGATTGTTTAGCCGGCTTACTGGACGATTGGTTTGAAGATTCCATCGTGGGGTCGCTGAAATCGACAAGATTGCAGGCTTCGGGCCAATCGACATTGACGCGAACATCCTCGCCAGCCGAGTTGCCCGTATTGGCCACGCGACTGGTGAACTTGCCAAGTTGCTCGCCATACAAACGGTTGGGGCCTTCGACTTGCACATCCAAATCCGCGGCGATCACTTCGGTCATGGTCTCTTTACTTCGCGACTTCAGATCGCTGTTCTCAGCCTTCGCGATGGATCGGCTGCTGAACGATCCAGGCTTTGTGGCACAAACCCGCGCGACAAACTGGCGAGAATCGCCTGCTTTAAGGCCGTCCACTTGGAACTTCAATGTGTTGTCGCCTTCGATCGCAGCGCGTCCCTCACCAAGTGTGTCGGTAACGACGAATGGGCCAACGTCACCGCTGCCGCCATTCTTAACCGTATACTCAAGTTCGATCACGTTGCAGCGATCCGCGCGCTTGGGTGCCACTTGGTCAATTCAAGCTCAGGCTTGATGACTTGGCTTGTCAAGCACATCGCTGGCATGTAATTCACTACAGCAAGACAACTGAGCAATTCACCTTCTTCGTCAGCCGATGCTTTGACATTGATCGTCTTGCTTTCACCAGGCTTCAAAACGGCAATCTTCATATTGTCGTTACCTTGACCATCTTTCTTCGATTCCGAATCCTTTGACCCCATTGACGTCGAGTCGACTGAGAACCCCTTTGCCTTGAGTTGTTTCAGTTCGATGTTGTGGAGTGTCACGTTATCCGAAGTGTTGGCCACTTTCACGGTGTAGGTGAACTCTTCACCGACGCGAACGTCCTTCGGCATGTTAGCCGTAAGTGACAACAGCCCGTCACCCGTGGTGATCGTGTCCTCGGCTTGCGTGTTGGTCGCGAAGCAGGATGCTGCCGCGAGAGCGACGACCGCAGTAGCGCGCCGCCATGTGTTTCTTGTACTCATAATATGTCCCTTGATAGGAGAGGTTGGTTCGTGCAAGGTTAAACCATCGAACCTAGAAGAGAGCCGAATGTAACGACCCCGTGTTGATCGGCTGATCGTCTTCCAATTTTGCTTCTGATGGCTGGAGCGGTTGCTTCGGTTCTTCACCAAGGATCACAACGAGTGGAAACGTCGGTTCAAACTGAGCGAAGACTTCGCGTTGCACCAACATAAGGAACGAAATTGAACCGCATGGCGACGACGCCCCATAGCAGCGGCGTTGGCATTCCCACCAACCACATCATGCCTGTCACGACGACACCCAGGCCGATGTTGATCATCGTGATCTGGCCAAAGTAACGCCCGACGGAATCCTGGATGCCGCTAATCATTTCGAGCATAACATGGCGTTTCTCATCGTTCGGAAGGACGTGCAGCGTGCGATTGATCAAGTCATCGCCCGTCGAAAGTAGAAAAAACGTCAGCACCGCAATGGCACCAAAGAAAACTAACATGCGCCCAGTACTGTTGATGAGTACCATCTCGCTAACCAATCCTGGTTTTTGAACCGAGACTTCCACCGCTCGCGGTTCCGCAGAAGCCTCGGAGGACGCATTGGATAGCTTCTTTTCAGCATCATCAATCGCCGTGAGAGGTTCTCGCCATGCGTCAATGTTGTCGCGAAACTTGGCAGCGCTCGCGGGTGCCGCCGAAATCCAGCGCTCCGAAGGTTGGTATGAAACTCCAATGATTGCCGCCGTGATTCCCATCAGTACAACGATGACGATGCCACTTGCTATCCCTTGCGATAGGCCGCGCTGGCATAGCTTGCAGACAAACGGACGTAGCGTCAGATAGGCCAAGCAAGCAACCACGACGGGAACGAGCAAACGGCTGGCGAGGTACAGAATCGTACAACTCGCCAAAACGGCCAAGATAACCAGCGATGCTGTCATTACCGTGTTTTGCTGCTCAGACTTTGTCTTGACGGTCCCAAACAAGGTCTCACGCTCGGCATGAGCGTGACTGTCTGTCCTATCCATGCCATGAACACCGTCCGTCCGGTTTTCAGCATTGATCGTGCTCATGATTGTGACTCTTGAGAGTTGAAAAGTTTGTCCAGCTTGCCGTTAAAACGATTGGGGTACGGTAAAGAAGGGCAGCCAACGCAAACGCTGAGCCGCGAAGCGGTACTAGGTTTGCATGAGTGGGCTTCAAGAGCTCGATAGTGAACCTCACCACAAGCCTTACGAAAAGCGAGAAACGACATGACTGCGATCACCAGAGAAACGACGTTTAACGTACTCAAACCAAACGATTTGAAGGATCTAGCCTCCGCACAAGCCGATCCATGCGTTTCAATTTTGATGCGAACTCACCGAAAGGGTCGCGAAACGCAGCAGGGGCCGATTCGTTTGAAGAATCTACTTGGCGAAGCGGCCGAGAAGCTGAAGGCTGCTGGGCATGATGACAGCATCTTGGATCGAATCGCCTCGAAACCCAATGAAAATGAGTTCTGGCAGCACCAAGGCGATGGGCTGGCGATTTACCTGACACCGAGCGATTGCCGCATGTTTCGACTCAATCGACCGGTCGACGAGCACGTCTTCGTGGGAAGTTCTTTCTTCGTTCAACCGTTGATCCGTGAATCCAGTTCTAGCGGTAGCTATTTCGTTCTTTCGCTTTCTTGGGATGAAGCAAAGCTATTTCGTGCCAGTGACGAGTCGCTTACGCTGGTCGAAACAGCAAAGTTGCCGGCGAAGTTTGACGAGTTGGTTTTGCCACGCGATCCAGAGGAAAGCCTGCAAAACACTAGTCATCGTAGCGTCGGCAACACGGTCGGGACTTCGACGACCATGTTCCATGGCCAAGGCGAAGGTGAGGATAAGATCGAAGCTGATCGAGATCAGTACTTGTCATTGGTCGGCGATGAAGTCATCGCCGAACTCTACAACACGGGTCTGCCGTTGGTGGTAGTCGCAACCAGTGAAGTCGCCGGGCATCTCGAGGCCACCACGAAGGTGACAATCGACGCGAAAGTCGATGGAAGTCCAGCCAAATGGAGCCAAGATGAAGTGCGAGAATACGCCCAGAAAGCCATCGCACCTCATTTGAAAGCAGACCATCGCGAGTTTGCGGATCGATTTGGGACAGCCTTGGCGAATTCAAAAGGTTCTGACGATCTGGACGAAGTGATGAAGGCTGCGAAGAACGGGCGAGTTGATTCGTTGATGGTTTGTCGTCGCGATGATCTTTTCGAGCAGACCAACCAAGCAGTGATTGAAACGCTCCGTGGTGGAGGCAACGTGTTTCAAGGCGATCCTGAATCCATGCCCGGTAGCAATGCAAAGGTCGCTGCCATCTTTCGATATTAGGCTCTGCCGAAGCACAGACGCTTTCGTCATCACAATGGAACTAACGCTTTCTCACACCGCCCAATGGATATCCTCAATGATAACGGCTCATCATTTGCGTCGTTGCTTAATTTCCTAGTTATCGTTGAGCCACCACACCCAACTCTCATAACGGGAATCCGTTGAACGATTGCACCACAAATCCCCCGAGGACCAAATCATGGCATTCGCAGAACCCACTTTTGAAACCGATCTTGACATCGAGGGCTTCACACCCACTGCTTCGGAAACGCAAACTATCGCCGCCGAAGTCGAGCGAATTCGCCCGCTTGTCGAAGAATTCCCCACGCAAATCCTACATATCAACCTTGAATACAACAGCAACAGCAAAGAGTATGAGGTCAAACTCGCGTTGGTATTGTCTGGGCAAACCTTCGCCACCGGAGATGTAAGTAAGGCTTGGGAACCGAGTCTTGAGAAGAGCGTTCAAAAGATGATTCGACGCATCGAGCATTACAAGGCAACGATGTCCGGTGAGCCTGAGCAAGTTCGTATCGCTGCGGGCACGACGATGGAAGTCGAACCCAACCGCCGCATGGATGGCAAGCAAGTCGTTACCGATGTGGAAAGTGGAAATTATACCGAGTTCCGCAAGGCGATGTACCCGATTGAAGAGAGCCTGCGTAATCGCGTTGGGCGTTGGATACAGCGTTATCCACAAATTCAAGCCAAAATCGGAACGCGTTTCACGATCGCGGATATTGTCGAAGAAACCTTCATGTTGGCGTTCGACCGATATGAAGATTGGCGCCCCGAAATGTTTTTCGGGCAATGGATTGAAACATTGATAGATCCGGCTATGAAGGCGATCGCCCGCGACCCCGAAGGGGAGTTAGTAGCAATCAGCTTCCAACATACTTGGAACGAGATGTAGAACGGTATGCCAAAATCGACTGCAGCACCCATCGTGGGCAACACACGGGCGGTCAGCGACAAGATCTCCCGCATAAGTTTTGGGAACATTTTCAGTAATGCGATCGTGACGCTCAGCGGAACATGACCAAACAATTCTCGCCGCCCCCGGCGGGACACCAAAGCAAACAGCAGAACACTATGGAACAGCAAATGCTTATTTGAAACTTAATTATTAGACGCTCCCAACATGCAGGCCATCCAAGTGATTGGTTCACAGGCCGTAAAACGATTTTTAAGGAAAGAGGCTGCAAAAATATGTGGGACGTCCTTTCCAGGGCCTCCAATACAGCCTTTTTTGCTATGAAAACGGCCTGAAAAGGCGGTGCTGTTCATAAATTACAACCTCGAAAGCAAGCCATGACCATTGCAAGTATCAATCCTGCAACAAACATAACGCTGGAATCCTTTACCGAACTGACAAGAGACGAAAAACTCGACGCGGTCGCGAAAGCGCACGAAGCGTATCAGTCTTGGCGGATGACAAGCTTCGACGAACGCAAACTGGTCATTTTAAAGTTTGCTAAACAACTGCGAGCGCTGACTGACGAATTCGCTCGGCTGATCACTCTCGACATGGGCAAGCGAATCTCGGAAAGTCGCAGTGAGATCGAGTTTTGTGCTGAGATTGCGGAGTTTTATGCGGACGGTGCGGAGCGTTTTTTGGCCAACCAGCCAATGGATAACGTCGACACTGATGCTTATATCCACCACGAACCGCTCGGTGTCTTGATGGGTATCATGCCATGGAATTTTCCGTTCTATCAAGTCACTCGATTTGCGGCTCCGAACATCATGGCCGGCAACACCGTGATGGTAAAGCATGCGAGTAACGTGCCGCAGTGCGCGCAGGCCATTGCCGAACTGTTTGCAGATTGCGGTTTACCCGATGGCGTTTTTACGAATCTTTTCATCCCCAGTGATTTCGTCGAGTCCATCATTTCGGACGATCGCGTTCAAGGCGTGTCGCTGACCGGCAGTGAAAAAGCGGGCGCGTCCGTTGCGGGACTCGCCGGAAAACATCTGAAGCGTTCTGTGCTGGAGCTGGGCGGCAACGATCCGTTTATCGTGCTCGAAGATGCCGACCTTGAAAAGACGATTGAGTTGGCTGTCAAAGGCCGGATGGTGAACGCGGGACAGTCCTGTGTCGCAGCAAAGCGATTCATCATCGTCCGGGCTGTTGCAGACGACTTCCTGGAAGGTTTCAAGGAAGCGATGTCGAACTTAGAAATGGGCGACCCGATGGACGAAGACACGACACTGTCACCGTTGTCGACTGAAGACGCGGCGGTGAAGTTACAAAGGCAAGTGCAAGCGACCATCGACGCGGGGGCGACGGTGCTCCTGGGCGGCGATCGGCCAGATCGCAAAGGTGCTTACTTCAACCCAACCATCTTGACCGACGTGACTCCCGACATGCCGACGTACGATCAGGAACTGTTCGGGCCCGTGGCGACCGTCTATATCGTCGACGACGAAGAGGCCGCGATCAAACTGGCCAACGATTCCTCCTATGGACTTGGCGGCAGCGTTTACACCAAAGATATCGCTCGTGGTCGTCGTGTGGCGGAGCGAATTGAAACCGGCATGATGTTTGTGAATCAACCCACCAACTCACAAGCAGAATTGCCCTTTGGTGGTATTAAGAATTCGGGTTATGGACGCGAACTATCGCATCTGGGCATTCTTGAATTCGTCAACAAAAAATTGATCCACCTCGGACCGAAGCAAGCAAAATGAGCACAAAAACATCTAGAGCTCTCAAAAGCCAACAAATTGAACTTGCGTCGCGTCCCGATGGGGTTCCGACGAAAGACAACTTCTCTCTCGCGACGGCTAGATTGTCGCCAATTGGTGACGGCGAGATTCTCGTCCGAAATCAATGGATGTCGGTCGATCCCTATATGCGAGGCCGGATGAAAGCAAGCGACAGCTACGTACCAGCGTTTGAGATCGGTGAACCGATGGAAGGCGGATGCATCGGCGAAGTTGTCGAATCGAACAACGAAAACTTTGAAATCGGCGATCAGGTTCTCGGCAATCTCGGTTGGCGGGAATATTGGAAGTCCGACGGCAAAGGTGTACAGAAACTTGATCCTGAACTTGCTCCAATTCAAGCTTACCTGGGTGCACTTGGCATGACGGGTATGACCGCGTGGGTTGGACTCAAACGCATCGCGAAGTTGAGTCCGGGCAGCACGGTGTTTGTGTCGGCTGCATCGGGGGCCGTCGGTTCGATGGTTTGTCAGATTGCGAAGGCCAACGACTGCAGAGTAATCGGCAGCGCTGGCAAGGACGAGAAGATCAAGTGGCTTAAGGCGAAAGCCGGCGTCGACGCCGTGATCAACTACAAGACCACTGATAATCTCACCGAAGAACTTGGCAAGCTTGCACCGGACGGTATCGACGTATATTTCGATAACGTCGGCAGCGACCATCTCGAAGCAGCCATTGATCATATGAACGATTTTGGTTGCATCGTATGTTGTGGCATGATCTCGACGTATAACGCAACTGAACCGCCTGCGGCACCACACAATCTGTTCAAGATCATTGGCAAGCGTCTGCGGATGCAAGGCTTCATCGTTCGCGATCACACGGATGATTTGGATACGTTCATCAAGGACGTTTCTCCGTTGATCAAATCGAGCCAAATCGTCTGGGAAGAAACAGTCACCGAAGGCCTTGAAAACGCACCCGACGCGTTCATCGGTCTGTTCGACGGGGATAACCTGGGCAAGTCGCTCGTTCACATTTAGTCGCTTGGTCCTGTATGTCCACAACCAAGCGTTTTACGCTCTTTTTAAAAAAAGCTCTGACCCTTACCAAGCGGGTTCTTCTCGGATTTTAGTGGCATCTGTCCAGAATGGGGGATTTTTTGAGGCATCTACTCCTGCGTCCAATGGGAGTCCAAAAAGCAGTCTCGGCGGAGCAACGTTCGTCGAGACTGCCC
>Ga0105050_10006279_pt1 | contig 14834 bp, 13 predicted proteins | sample FRY01_FD_78088 | JGI IMG/M metagenome (GOLD analysis project Ga0105050, IMG submission 78088) | Freshwater microbial communities from Lake Fryxell liftoff mats and glacier meltwater in Antarctica - FRY-01 | ecosystem: Environmental > Aquatic > Freshwater > Ice > Glacier meltwater ... | reverse complement strand
TCAACGGTTCTTGCCAACCTGGTTGATGGGACAATTAATCTAGCTTCAAAGGGAGTAAACTTTGAACTCACTGAATGAAGACGGCTACGAAAACCAGTGTATTGATTGGTTGAAGGGCGTGGGTTGGCAGTGGAAATTTGGTCCAGATATTTCCCCAGGTGGGGATGCTCCGGAGCGCACCTCATATAAGGATGTAGTTCTTTCAGAAAGACTTGAAGATGCAATTTTGCGAATTAATCCAGGATTGCCGAAGGACAATATTCGCAGCGTCAGACAAATGTTTGAATCTCCTGGGGAGACTGATCCGATACGAGCAAATCAACTTATCCAAAAGTGGTTTGTTGATGGGATTATTGTCAAGGTCAGAGATCAGTTTGGGGAGGAGGAAAACCGACTCGTAAAAGTTATTGATTTTGACAATATCGAAAAGAACGACTTCCTAGTGGTAAACCAATTGACGGTGGAGCACAACAGTGAAGCTGGTTCAAGAAGGCCAGATATGGTCCTATTTCTCAATGGCATTCCCATTGCCGTGATCGAGGTAAAGAATCCCGTTGATATAGAAACTGATATTTGGGATGCGTTTAACCAGTTGCAGACCTATAAGGAACATATTTCGCGGTTGTTCTATTACAACATCGCACTTGTGATCGCTGATGGGCCCGATGCGCGTGTGGGTAGTTTGACGGCTGATACCGAACGCTTCCAAAAATGGCGTACCGTCGATGGACAGATTCTGGATCCCTATGGACAATTTGGCCACACTCAGACCTTGCTTGAAGGCCTTTTTGATCATCGAAACATTCTTGAAGTGATCAAGAGCTTTCTAATATTTGTACCAGGTGAAGAAACAATAAAGATGTTTCCTGGTTACCACCAATTTTATGCTGTTAGAAAAGCCTACGCCCGAGCTTTGGAGGCGAGTAAAGAGGGCGGTAACGGTAAAGGTGGGCTCATGTGGCATACGCAAGGATCAGGTAAGAGTTATGAAATGGCTTGCCTTGCCGGAATTATAGTTACCAGTAAAGTGTTACAAAATCCCACGGTGGTCTTAGTCACCGATCGAAACAATTTAGATGATCAACTCTATGACACCTTTGTTGCTTCAAAAGTTTTGCTCCGTCAAGATCCAGTAATGGCAGAGTCTCGTGATGATCTGCGGATACAAATTGAGACTCGACCTTCGGGCGGTGTAATTTTTACAACAATTCAAAAATTTCAGTTGCAAGAAAACGAGGATAGGTTCCCGGTATTAACCAAACGCAGAAATGTTTTTGTTTTCACAGATGAAGCCCACCGGTCTCAATATGGTTTTTCTGCCAAGATCGATGGAAATAAGTTTAAAGTCGGTTACGCCCAACATTTAAGAGATGCATTGCCAAATGCCACCTTCTTCGCATTCACGGGTACTCCCGTGGCTCAAGCAGATCGTGACACGCGTCAAGTATTTGGCGACGAAATCGACATCTATGACATGGTGCAAGCCAACGAAGATGGGGCTACGGTACCCATTTTTTACGAGAGTCGACTCATCAACCTTGAGTTACCTGATGAAGCAAAAGTTGAACTCAATGAGCTAGCGGAGCAATTAGTAGAAGATGAAGAAGAAAATGAAAAAGGTATTCTCAAGCGTCGATGGGCCGAACTTGAGTTGATAGTGGGGTCTCAGCCTCGTTTGGAAAAGATTGCTGAAGACATTCTTACCCATTTTGATAACAGATGTTCCTGTCCAGAGTTATCTGATGGCAAAGCCATGGTCGTAGGCATGAGTAGAAATATTTGCGTTGATTTATATGAAGAGATCATCAAGCTAAGACCCGAATGGCACAATACTGATCACACTAAAGGTGGAATAAAGATTGTGTTCCACTCTTCGGCTTCAGATAAACTAAAAATCAGGCCTCATATTTACACTAAGCAGCAAAAGCGCGACTTGGAAAATCGATTCAAAAACGCGAAAGATGAACTGAAAATCGTCATCGTCAGAGATATGTGGCTAACGGGTTATGACTCACCGCCCTGTCACACGATGTACGTGGATAAGCCGATGCGAGATCACAATTTGATGCAGGCCATTGCCCGTGTAAATCGCGTCTTTAAGAATAAGCCTGGTGGGCTCATCGTTGATTACATTGGGATTGCAACAGAACTAAAATCGGCCATCGCAACTTTTACTCGAGGTAAGAGAGCGCATCTTCCAATTGGTTTTCTCGAACAAGCGGTCACCACCTTTAATGAAAAATTGGGTATCGTCAGGGATCTTCTGCACGGATGCTCAATGGCGGGATTTAAGGAAAAGCCACATGAGGCGATAACGGAAATTGCAGATTTTGTACTCAAGATGAAAGAAGGGAAGAAACGTTTCGCGGATGCATCTGCTGCCCTTTCGAAAGCTTACGCATTAGTGAGCAGCCATCTGGTTGGAGTCCAAAACAGGGAAGAAGTTGCCCTGTATCAATACATACGAGTAATGCTGACAAAAACAGAAAATGCTGCCAAAAAGGTTTCAGATGGAGAACGGGAAGCTCTCATTCGCCAAGCACTATCTCGTGGAATCGTTCCTGAAGGCATAGTTGACCTATTCGCACTCGCTGGACTGGAACGTCCAAATATCGGAATACTCTCGGACGAGTTCCTTCGGGAAATCCGAGCAATGAAGGAGAAGAATCTGGCAGTTGAAGCTTTGGGCCGACTCTTAAATGATCAGATTAAGTCGGTATTCAAAACAAATGTTGTGCAAAATTCTCTTTTTTCTGAGGAGTTGGAGAAAGTACTTCTTCGATACTCGAAGCGCGGAATTGAAACCGCTCAGATTATTGAAGAATTAATTGCGCTGGCAAAGAAATTAAATCAGCGAGTAGCCGAGGGCAATGCCGATGGGCTTTCGCCTAATGAAATCGCCTTCTACGATGCACTTGAAGCAAATGAGGATGCCGTAAGAAATATGGAGCACGAAACGTTGGTGAGGTTAGCGCAGGAATTAACAGCGAAAGTAAAAGGCAATGTAAAAATTGACTGGATGGTTAGAGAATCCACCAGAGCGGAGCTGCGCGTGCTTGTAAGGGCAATCCTGAATAAGTACGGCTATCCACCCGATTTTTCGAGAGAGGCAGTCGAGCTAGTGGTCCGTCAAGCTGAATCTTTGACGGAAGAATGGTTGCAAGAGTCTTTGAATTAGTATTTACCGATTCAACTTCCGCTTCATCACAACTAATTGAAATCCGCGTAAGTGGTTCACTCCAAAATCATTATGCGCCAGCAGCTAAAGTTATTTTGGACTCCATGCCACAAAGTGGCCAAGGACTCAAATTAGAACAGCATTTATCTAGTTTAGAACAACTTTTATCTTCCCAACTATTGTAATTTCTACCTCCAGGACTACATTTTAGGCTCACAGTCATTGTTTTCGTATTCGCCACGAAAAGTGCAATCCACTGTAGAAAGAATAACTAGGGAGGAAGAATCAGGATGAAAGGTACTTACCAAAAATTACTGGGTGGCGCTGGACTAGTTGGTCTAGTTTCTCTTGCTTTAATTGCTGGCACTAGCCCAGTTACAGCTGCTAAACACTTTGCGGGAGTTAAAATTACTGCAAATTTCATGGCTTCTGGCACATATGACAAGGCTGCTTTAGAAGTTAAATCTGTTTTCGAAGCAAATACAGGGGCCACTGTTGATATTGTCGCGAAACCTTTTGATCAACTAGTACAAGCAAATCTCACCGATCTCGCAACTGGTACGGGTCAATACGATGTAATTTCGGTCACAAGTTGGGAAGCGGACGTTTACGATAAATTACTGCCTCTTGATACCTTTATTAAGCGGGATAACTATGGAGCAGCTGCTGGATTCATTCCGGGCTTACTTCGCCCAAATCAAGGAACTGAGTTCTTTGGCGGAAAGGCAGTTGGTGTTCCTTATGGAATTGATGGATATGCCATGCTTGTTCGAAAAGACTTATTTGCAAGTGCAGGCGTGTCTTCAAACTGGAAAACTTGGAATGATTTCTTCGTCGCAATGAAGAAGTTGAAGAAGTCACTACCTTCAACAATGTCACCATTTGCGTTCGCATATGGCGCCACAGAGCAAGTTCCAGGAATTTGGCTTTCAGCATATGACGGTTATATGCTGAAGAAAAATGGAACATATGGTTTACAATATGGCAAAATGACTAAGGCGCTGGCTGTTGCTAAGAAGACTATGGAGTATGCCCCATCAAATGCGTTAGCTTTAGGCATTGATGAAGCAAACCAACTCTTCTTAAATGGGCAAGTCGCAGTAGTTATGGGTTGGCCAAGTTTCATTCGCGCGGCAGCTGATAACCCAGAGAAGTCTAAAGTCGCAGGCAAATGGGCCTTGGCTCAGCTACCAGGACCAGGATTTGTTTGGCTGAGCGCCTGGAACCTTGGAATTGCAAAGACATCCAAGAATCCTGAGGCTGCTTGGGAATTCATTAAAACTTACATCAATGAAAAAAATGGAACTGATTGGATGGCCAGATTTGGGATCGGTTCACCATTTTTAAATACCTTAACCGGTACTGTTGCCCAAGCAAAACATGGCCATGACTATCCAATTCACGCAAAGAATCTTGGGAATGTGAAGAATGCCCCTTGGAGTTTCTCGGCATTTTTGGATGTTTACGCCCGTGGAAGTGCTGACTTTATGTCGGGAAAGCAAACAGCCATTGAGACAGTTCGTTCATGGGAGAAACAAATTGGTAAAAAGAAACCAGCACCAGGCATGATCGAAGCTGCCAAACTATCTGGTTTGATGCAGAAGTAAACAGGCTAGAAGATCTAAATCGAGGGATAAGGAGTTGGTTGAGGGTTGTGCAATATTCAATGTGTTGCGCAACCCCCTAACCTTTCACCAAATTTTCGAAATAATTGCAGAATCAATTTGAAAAGTGCTACAGAAAACTATGGTGTTTCTTGATAAGAAAAAATAATGACAGGACAAAACACTGGGGTCGACATGATCGCCGTTGGGTGTATGTATTCTTAGTTCCATCAGTAGTTTTTGTAGTAGGCATCCAAATTTTGCCCCTCTTTTATTCTCTGTATCTAAGTTTTCAAGACTGGATTTTACTCACTAACTCATCCCCACAAGGATTTGTAGGATTCACTAACTATCAAAATGCGATACAAGATCCAGGATTTCAAAACTCCATAAAATTTACAGGATTCTTAACTTTCTTTACAGTTCCTATGCAATTATTACTTGGAACTACTTTAGCTTTTTTAGTGTCTGGGCAATCACGCTTTCTTCAAGTTTCAAGGGCGCTGCTAATTCTTCCAATGGTTGTCGCTCCAATTGCAATCGGAACTCTCTGGCGACTGTTATTCAATGACACAGCGGGGCCGATAAATAATATTTTCCTCCATGCCGTTGGACTTAAAGGCCCTCTATGGCTTGGTGATCAGACCTGGGCGAAGTATGCCATTGTAATAATTGAAATCTGGCAATGGACCCCCTTTGTCTTTATTGTTATTTCAGCGGCGCTAACAACGCTCCCCCAAGAAGTTCTACAGGCAGCACAAGTGGATGGTGCTTCTCGCTGGCAAATTTTCAAAAAGATTGAAATCCCATTATTGGCACCAGCGTTCTTGCTTGTAATAATGTTCAGAACCCTAGAATCAATACTCACTTTGGACTCAGTCTTGTCTTTGACACGTGGAGGACCAGGATCAGCGACATTAAATGTGACCTATTCCATTTATAACAAAGGCTTGCGAGAGTTCGATTTGGGCTCAGCTACCGCCATGTCATGGCTATTTATGATTGTAGCAACACTCTTTATTTTGGGAATATTTAGATTGACCATGCGGTCAGAAAAGAAATTAGGATGAAGACTCTGAATTTAAAGCGCAGTAAAACTCTAATGCTTTTCAAAATATTGACTACTATTTTGGCACTGCTAGTAGTGCTCTTCCCCTTTTTTTATCTAGTTGTTACGAGTTTTAGGCCCGCAAGCGAATTTCTTGCGAACATAAACATATTACCGCATAGTTTTACGTTGGATCATTACCGCGAGGTTTTCGGGCAACAGCAAGCTTTTGGGTATCTAAGAAACTCATTTGTAATCGCAACAATTGTTACTGTTATCTCAATTTTATTCGGAACGATGGCGGGATATGCCTTAGTTAGATCTCGATTCAAGCAGTCACTAATCTTGTCTATAATATTTCTGTTTATTTTTATTCGCTTCTATCCAAGAATTTCCATAGTTGTTCCCTGGTTCTTAATTTTAAACAATTTTCAATTACTCGATACCATATGGGCAGTAATTATTTTACACTTAGGACTCACCGTGCCATTTGTTGTGTGGCTGATGTATACCTTTTTTAAAGGAGTGCCTGTTGATCTTGAAGAATGTGCGATGATTGATGGAGCTGGGTTTGTTCGACGTTTTCGTAGTGTGATTCTTCCACTTTCATTGCCAGGAATCGCATCAGCCAGTATTTTCACAGCGTTCTTATCATGGAATGAATTCCTTTTGGCATCCGCCGTTACACGTGAGTCTGCAAAGACCTTACCGGTTGCGGTAGCGGGATTCATGACGGATAAGGGAGTTCTCTGGGGGCCCATGATGGCAATGAGCACACTGCTTGTACTTCCAATGGTGATTTTTGCCTTAGTGTTACAAAAATACCTAGTTAAGGGAATGATGTTAGGAGCGGTAAAAGAATGAATAATGCAACTATAAATTCGGGTTCGAAACATTTTGTGCCAAAGTGTGACTCTTGTAATCATAGTCCAGGGTTAGATGAAATGCGTTGCAAGAAGTGTGATAGTAGCATTTCTTTTACTTATGATACTAGTTTACCAATATTTGATAATTCCAAAGTTGGGTTATCCCGATTTTGGTCACGGTTGCCGCTTGTAGATCCTGAGAAACGAGTCACATTAGGCGAAGGCAATACACCGCTTCTTAAGATGGAGCTTCATGGATTTACTAATGTATTTATTAAAAATGAAATGGGAAATCCGACTGGCTCGCACAAAGATCGCCAACTCTCGATTGGAATTTCTCATGCTGTAACACTTGGGAAGTTAAAATCAGTTTTGGTATCTGCTGGAAGTACCGGTTTGGCCAACGCTGCATACTGTGCTCGAGCTGGAATAAAAAGTATTGTCTTTACAGGCGAAAGTGCAAGGGGCGATCGTGTCTATCCAATCCATATTCTTGGATCTGAAGTTATCAGAGTAAACTTAGACATTGATAGTGTGATTGATGAGTTAGATCGAATTTGCATGCTCTCTGGAATATACAACTGTTCAACGGCTCGATCGAACAATCCGTATCAAGCTGAAGGCCCTAAAACAATTGCCTTTGAGATATTCGAGCAACTTGGATCTGCTCCAGACTGGATGATAATTCCTGCTGGTGGCGGAGGTACTTATGCTGCAATTGGACGTGGTTTCATTGAATTATTTGAAGCAGGTCTAATTGCCAAGGTTCCACGTTTAGTTGGTGCTGTGCCAACCACACACAACGCATTAGAGCATGGCCATAATGCCGGATACACGACCATGGCTGAAATTAAAAGACATAACATCGGCGAAGGAATTCCAACAATTCTCGCAAAACTGGCACATATTTATCCACCTGATGCGCAAGATGCATTACAAATGGCGCACAGCGTTAAGGGGCATTTCCTTTCCGCCACCGATGAAGAATCATTGACTGGCTCAGAACGGTTGGCGTCTAGCAGCGGGCTGTATTCGGAGCCATCTTCTGGTACAGGTTATGCTGTAATGGACAAATTTCTTGCAAGCGGGCTAGCAAAGAAGACCGACAAAATTGTAGTATTGATTTGCGGTTCTGGCTTCAGAGAGACTGTGACGGTTTCTGAGAAGAGACCTTTCAAACCCGAATTAGTGGAAATGGCTGACATGATGGCGTTGATTTCGAAACAGTGATTAACTCAAATTTTGAAGGGAGTGTTTTTCATGTCTGATCAAAGAGTGGCGATAATCACCGGTGCCGCGTCTGGAATTGGTGAAGGAATTGTTGATTCCTTTTTGAAAGAAAATTACTTCGTTTATGCAGTGGATAAGTTAGCAATAAAACTTGTTGAAAATTTACATGCGCATCAGGCTGACTTATCAGATCTGTCTGAAATTCCAGGAATAGTCAATGGCTGTATTTCAAAATTTGGCAGTGTCGATGTGCTAGTGAATAACGCTGCTGTTTCTTTAGGCCAGGGTTTCTTAGAAACTGACATGGACACTTGGACAATGTCGGTGGCCGTTAATCAATCGGCGCCATTTTTCTTAGCACAAGCAGTAGCAAAGCAAATGATTAAACAAGGAACTGCAGGAAGAATTGTTAATATTGCTTCAGTTAATAGCATTGCTGCCGAGAAAGGCGCGGCTTCATATGTGACGACTAAAGGTGCAGTGGCATTAATGACCAAAGCAATGGCCGTTGATTTAGGGGAGTATGGAATTCATGTGAATGCAGTAGCACCAGGTCCAATTTCTACCGCACGAACCAAGAAAATGTTTACAACGGAGCCATACCTGAGCACTATAAATAATGGAATTCCGCTAAAAAGAGCTGGGGTCCCTGCTGAAGTTGGTGAATTGGTACTGTTCTTAGCAAGCGAGCGAATGTCCTATATCTCGGGTGCGCTTATTGTCATTGATGGTGGCTACCTCTCTTACTGTCGTGCAAATTAAAAATGCAAACGAAAGTCATCACTTTGCAAAACAACAAATTATCTGTAGACATATGCCCGACCTTGGGGGCAGAAATAAGAAGAATTGGACGTACGGGAATTGCTGAAAATTTTCTAATGCAAACCAATTGGGTAAAACCAGGTAAAAATTTTTGTAAGTGTAATGAAATTAGCGAGGCTCATTTTCTGTCACATTATGTTGGAGGGTGGCAGCTAATGCTGCCAAACGCAGGTTTTACTTCTTTTAGTGGAGATGTTGAACTGGGATACCATGGGGAAGCTTGGCATAGTCTTTGGGATGTTAAGAAATCTAGTCCGATATTTTTGGAACTTCAAACAAATCTTTATTCGATTCCGCTTTCCGTAAACCGCAAAATATCGCTCGTAGGTAGCGCTTTGATAGTTACAGACGAAGTAACAAATCTTTCTCCGCAACGCATTGAATTTCTTTGGGGCCATCATCCAGCTTTTTCTGACTTGCTCATTGATTCATCATCAGAAGTGCGCATAAAAGCGAAAGTCCTATCTACTGCACGGAGTACTCTTTCTAATGCAAGCAGCGACACACCACCAGTATTTGTTACTTATGATAAGGACATTATCTTGAGTAACATCTGGAAAGAACCTTATTCATATCTTGGGTACATTTCTGAATTTGAGTCTGGCCAAGCGTCAATCATTAACCATAATAAACAATTGCAGCTTGTATTGAGTTGGGATTTATCCGTTTTCCCTTTTGCTTGGCTATGGATCGAGAATATGCAAATCTCTGAAGATCCCTGGAGAAATAAAATTCGCACTCTTGCGATAGAACCATGCTCAACAACTACCAACATGGGTCTATTAGCGTCTAAGAAATCTTCAGGAAACACCATAACGTTAGGAACTCACGAGAGTAAGCAAACTCAAATAAGGGTGGAAGTCTCTACTCTGAACATTGAGAAAGGAGAGACCATTGAAGCTTGCGCCTGATCTTTACCTCGTCGGAGGCGGAATAATGAATGGTTTTGGTCTGTCAAAGGCAATGGATAGTCATATTTATGCTTTAGATGGCGGTAATCAAATTGTTCTTATTGATTGCGGCATGGGCACTGAGGGTTCGATCGACATGATTATCAAAAACATGCAGAATGATGGTTTGGATCCAAACAAAGTTAACCAAATATTCATTACTCATTATCATATTGATCACTGCGGTGGACTTGCTGCTTGGCAGGAAAGATTTTCAATAAAAGCTTATATCGACGAGAGTGTCGTGAATGCAATTCATCAAAGTGATACCAAGGCCACTGGTTTTAGATTGGCACAACAAGATGGTGTCTATCCCATGGATTATGTCTTCAAAGGTGGCCGGATCGATGTAGGTTTGAAAGTCAGCGACAAATTCAAAATTGGAAGGTTAAACCTTGAATTTATTCCTACCCCAGGACATTGCAATGGGCATAGCAGTTATCTCGTAACTGGTGCGGGGAAGTATCTTTTTACTGGTGATTGTGTTTTTGCTGGAGGAAAAATTGCTTTGCTTAATACCGAAGATTGCGATATTGCCAAATACCGAGAAACAATTTTGTTGTTGGATACTTTAGATTTTGATGCACTTTTGCCAGGGCATGGGGCGATAGCTTTGTCCGGCGGTAAAGAACATGTCAGAATTGCCGCTGATGCTTTTAGGACTCTTTCTTTACCAAGGAGTATGACATGAGAGAGATTGATGAACTAGAATTACTTGATGAATTAATTCAAATTGATTCATCTAATCCAGGTCCATTTGAATCCGAGATAGTGATGTATCTTGCCTCGCTTGCTAAATCCTTCGGCTTTGAGTATCAAGTTCATGAATTAATTTCAGGAAGAAGTAATTTAATTATTACTATAGATGCCGGACTAGGACCTAAATTAGGCTTTAGTGGACATGTTGATACTAAACCTGTCGGCGATGCGCTGTCCTCGTGGCGCACCCCTCCATGGGAATTTGTAACAGATGGCGATATTGGTTATGGCTTAGGTTCGTCTGATATGAAAGCTGGGGTTGCCGCGATGTTTGTTGCCAGCACCGAGTGGGCGAAAACTGCTAAAACAGGAGTTTTGAAATTGATTCTCACGGCTGATGAAGAAGCAGGGTCGGTTTACGGGTCTGAATATTTGTCTCAGAAGGTACCACTTGGTGTAGATGCAATTTTAATTGGCGAACCAAGCGGAGTTAGTGTCCCTTGGGAAGCCATTTTTACGGTATCACGCGGAATTTCTTGTTTTGAAATTTCTATTACTGGGAAGCAAGGTCATAGTGGTCTTTCCGCAACATTATCTTCAAGTGCAACTATTGGTTTAGCAAAAGCAATTATTGCAATTTCACAAATGCGCATCACGTACCCGCAATCTTCTGATGCATCGAAGAGACCTACTATCAACGCAGGCGTTACGGTAAACGGTGGCGTAATGTATGGCGTACATCCGGGTGAAGCAAGATTCGGCTGTGATGTGCGCCTTGTTCCTGGAATGACACAAGAGGACCTTGAAAAAGATATTGGGTTCGCCTTAAATTCAGCACTGCCAAAAGATCTCTCTTGGAGTATTAAATGGGAATCAGGTTTTGGATGGATGGATGCGGTTCAAATTGCTGATAACCATCCTTTAGTGAAAGCGACTCAAAACGCTGCGATTTCTGTTCTCGGTCAAAACATCCCATTAGGAACTTATCCAGGCGGTACGGACGCTTCACATTTTTGCAAGATAGCCGGTATTCCTACCTTGGCGAGTTTCGGTCCCGGTTGGTTAAGTGTGGCGCATGGCCCAAATGAGTGTGTTGGACTATCGCAGGTTCGAGAGGCAAAGAAAATGTACCGTTTGATTGCCGAAAAGTACTTAGTGAATTCACATTAAAAATGCAAAGAATCGCGGCTCGAATTGATTATTACTTGGGAGTTGATGCCACCGAGGTTCATGTAGATATCCCTGTTATTGATATTACTGGAAAGCATGAAGGTCCGACATTAGTCTTGATTGGCGGATTACATGGGGATGAGTATGAGGCTACCGCAGCAATTATCCGCGTATGTCAAGAAATTGATCCTGCTCAACTTTATGGACGTGTGATTTCGATTCCTATCGGCAACCCACTTGCATGTAGTGCTCAAAGTCGCACAACTCCTAGATGGTATGACGGTAAAAACTTAGCTCGTTCTTTTCCTGGGGATCCGAGCGGATCACCAACTTTGCGGATTGCAGATCGTATTTGGAAATTTATTTTACAAAATTGCGATAGCAATGGACTAATTTTGGATCTGCATTCTGGTGGACAACATTATTCGTATGAGCACATGGCTGGAGTACGTAATTTGCTAATTGATTCTCCACAAAGCATTGCATCAATGCAAGCCGCAAGAGCAATGATGATAGAAAATCTTTGGCTAATAGAGCCAACTCCGGGCACGCTGAGTACGGTTGCTATTGCGTCCGGAATCCCTGCTATCGCCTGCGAAATGGAAGGCAGAGGCGGTTTAAATCATGAAGATGTTTCAAAATACTTAGATTCAATTAAAAATATTATGAAATTTAAAGGCAATACCTTCGGAGGTGAGGCCAAATTAGGAGTGGGGAAATTTAGCGAAACCATAACTGTTCAGTGCAAAAAATCCGGGTTCGCTAGTTACTTACCAGAAAATCTTTCGGTTGTGAGAGAAGGGGAAGTTATTTGTAAAATTATCAATCCCTTTGGGGTTGTAGTTGAAAATGTCTTAGCCCCCTGTTCAGGGGTTGTGTGGGCAAGTCGAACAAATCCAAGTGTTGGCATCGACGAAATAATCGCATTAATAAAAGTAAGTTAACCGGCATTAATAAGAGATAAGGGAAAAGCAAATGATAAATCGCTTCGGGAAAATGACTTGGCCAGAGATTAATCAGGCTGCAATCGAAGGGCGCGTTGCCGTCATCCCAGCCGGGACACTCGAAGATCATGGTTTGCATCTACCAGTAGACACGGATGTGGCGATTGCGGACCGCATCTGTCAAGATTTGGCCGATGCGATGCCAGATGATCTAGTTGTTTTGCCACCAATCACTTTTGGGTTTAGCCCACACCACTTAGACGGCCCAGGTACAGTCACTCTGCGGTGGGACACAATGATTGAGTCAACACATCAGATAATTAGCAGTCTCTTCTACCATGGTTTTAGAAAGGTTCTGATTGTCAACGGTCACGGAAGCAACGAACCTGTCCTAGATATTGCATCTCGTCAGGCAGTAATTAGTAATCCAGATTCACAATCTGCAATGATCTCATGGTGGTCATTGCAACAAGTGCAAAGTACCGTTGCTGGATTTCGAGAATCTGTGTGGACTGGACATGCCTGTGAGTTAGAAACATCATTATATTTGGCTATTAATCCAGAGTTAGTAAAAAAAGAACTGTACGAAGAAGACATTAATCCTTATATGTCCAAACATTTCTGGGCTGATTTAGTTTCAGATGCGCCGCAAGGTTATGTAAATCCAGTACAGATAAATGAGTATTGGTCAACAGTTAGCAGGACTGGGACTTGGGGTGACCCGAGAACATCTTCTGCTGAAAAAGGCAACGCAATCATTGCTGCTGCAGTTTCTGAACTCAAAGAAATTATCCATGAATATAGGAAAAGACCAATGCGACCACGTGAGCCTCACCAAGCACCGCAATTTCAAGCCCGTAACAATGAATACCTAGGTAAAACCCCTCGCTTCACACACTAATCAAACAGTTTAATAGATTAAGTTCTAAGAGAAAGTTATTGTGTTTGACGCGAGAGGGTATTAAAATTTACTTTTCGGAGGAGGTATGCGTGTCAACCAGATTGGAACTAGCAGGAAAACTCTCGTCACATGTAGCACTGGACCTTTATTTGTGTATTAGAAATGGCAAATTTCTAGTCGGCTCACGACTCGCCTCCGAAAATTCTTTGATGTTGAAATATAATGTGGGTAGAAACACGGCGCGAGAAGCGATATCTATTCTGCGGTCTGCCGGAGTAGTCGAATCCCGGCGTGGTAGTGGGACTCGAGTTATAGCCCAGATAGGTATACTTCAAGGCACAGAATTTGACTTCCCACTAACGGGCAAGAACCAAATGTTGTTAGATCTTTATGACTACCGTCGTGGATTAGAAATAGAGATTGTTGCGAAAAGTGCCTTTAGAAGAACCGAAAATGATCTTAATAAATTGCGTCAAAATCTTGGTGATTTGGAATGTCGTGTTATGAATGGTAAAGAAACTGCTGAATGTTCTGCTTCTTTTCATCAATTACTAGTTGAATCGGCGCACAGCGACATTGCCATAGGAATGTTTTTAAACATTAAATTACTCTTGTTTCAATTAATGAGTAAACTAGAAAAGATGAAAGGCGCCCCAGAAGAAACCCTAATAGCCCACAGAAATATATTAAGCGCCGTTGAAGCTGGAGACATAGAACTAGCCAAAAAAGAAATGTTTAAAGATATGGAGAATGCTCGAGATAACTTAATATGGTCACTTAGTAATGACCCAAGTATGGCAAATATAAGAATTTAATTTTTTAATTTCGAAAATATGATTGAACCCACATGTTACGTGGGTCATCAGGATTCGGAGATTGTGATTTAATAATTATGAATTAACAGCCAAATATCGCGATCGAATTCCAGACATGCGAATACCCAGTCAATCTGGAGAGATACGAAATTTCAGTGAAATTCTCTCCTCTTTTGCATGTGATTAAAATTCTTAATTTATATCTTTGGATGAGATGATGGTCCTTGGTGTAACGATTCAACCATTTTGCTTGGTACGACATCTGGTAATGGGACTGCAAATACTGATCTGATCCGAGTTAAATGCACATCGGGAGCAGCAAATTCAGTTGCTTTGTATATTTCACCAAATAACACCGCGGCTTGGATCAACCAACTGACCAAAGAGACCGAGTCAGAAGCAGCCGCTTAACTCCCACTGGCCTCTAACGCCTTGACAAATACCGCATTCCCATATTTGTTTCGAGTTCGCCCGTCGGGAGGAGGCACTGTGACCTGCCCCCAGTTAGTGAGCCAGAATCTTTATTAGTCCGGGGTTGTTGTTGTGCCATTCTAGTGTGAATTCATCTGGTGTTTGGTATTTCAGGCTTGAATGAGGTCGGTACGAG
>Ga0105050_10006278_pt1 | contig 14835 bp, 15 predicted proteins | sample FRY01_FD_78088 | JGI IMG/M metagenome (GOLD analysis project Ga0105050, IMG submission 78088) | Freshwater microbial communities from Lake Fryxell liftoff mats and glacier meltwater in Antarctica - FRY-01 | ecosystem: Environmental > Aquatic > Freshwater > Ice > Glacier meltwater ... | reverse complement strand
ATTTTTTTAGAGAAAATACTATGTATAGTTTTTTTTTTATAATTTTAACTATATGTAGTTTTTTTGATGTAAGATTAAAGGTTCCCACCAAGCTTAGCCACTTACTCCACCGTGACTGATTTGTTTCGCGCGTACATGTTTGTACCACCTTTAGACCGATTGCTTTTTTTTTAGAGTATTACCTCTGCCACCTGTGAGTATTGCGAGATGACCAATATCTAGTTTCTTGTTTCCCTTGATGACATTATAACCTTTAGATTTGTTGTTTTTATCGTCATATTTGATTGAATCTCCAACAATCGATTGCTTAAAGTTAACTATTATCTTATGACCAATTTGTTTCTCTTCTTCATCTCTATTCATACCAAAAGTTGCACTAACAATAATATTATCAATCATACCTTCAAGTAATTCAGTTGATATATTCTTAAACTTCAATTTAATCTCTTTGCCGTACCGAGTTATCCAATCAATCCAATCTTTTTGATTATCTAATGATTTAATTTCTTCAATTACATTCAGTTTCTTGTCTTCAAGACTCCCTTTCTCATTATCTAGTGCTGTTCTTATTTGCTTGTATATTTTATCTTGAGTTTTACCTAACATTCTATTCACTTCATTAGATGAAATAGACTTACCTGCAGTATCAATTTGTTTATCTATTGTTTTTAGTGTCTTCTGCAGTGCATTTTTCTCAATCTCAATCTCAGATGACCTTTTTCCCTTATTACTTAAGATATCTGTTTTAAACTTTTCTTTCAAAATAGAAGAATTGCCCAATACATCTTGAATTCTCCCAACTACAAATTCATTAGTTGCGTCCATATTCATACTTCTTCTGTTATTACATGTATTAACTGTTTTGCCTTTCCATTTATTTCCCATAGAAGAACATTGATAGATTTTTCTGCCAACAGTCTTTCTTACAATACCCGCAATCTTCTCGCCACAAGAACATTCCATAAAATCAGATAAGAGAGAGTCGAATTCTCGTGTATTGTTGCCTTGATTTTTTGTATTTTTATTTAACTTATCTCGAACTCTGTTAAATATAGACTGTGTGATGATTGATTCAAATCTAATATCAAATTCCTCTCCTGATTCTTTATCAATCCACTTATATTCTCCAAGATAAACTCGATTTTTTAACATAGTAAGAAGAGTGCCAATATTCCACAGTTTTGCTCGTCTTGCTTTGACACCTTTTGAGTCTAGATATGACTTAATATCTTGTAATGAAATATTTTGAAGATACATTGAGAAGATTTTGTTTACATATTTTGCCTCTTCTTTGTTGACTGTCCATTTCTTATCGATATTTGCATAACCAAAGTTAATTGTTCCACCCATGAAAACACCAGTCTCACCATTTACTCTTGCCATGTGTCTTTTGCCAGAGACAGAAACCTCTCTTCGTTGTTCCCTATCATATTGCTGAATAGTAGAGAGAATCGTATCTAACATTTCATCTTTTGCATCATTGAAATCTCTAAGAGAACCAGACTCACCTTCATATACTTTTACTTTGTACTCTTTGAAGTAATTGTTCTTCACTACTAAGTCTTCAATCGTGTTTCTCGTCCAACGACTTCTTGAAAAATACCAAAGATGTTTGATTTCACCACTTGCGATACGATATTTAATATCTGTAAAGACTTTACGATTCGAATCAATCTTAATTTCATCTAATTTGCCTGTTTGCTTTGCTGCTGACGATTGACCTTCTTCATTCATCTCGACATAGTTCATGCCTAGTCTCTTCGCTATTTTTTTACCCATTTGCATTTGATTTTCTATAGAATTACCCTCATTGACCTGTGCCTGAGTGCTAACTCTCAAATAACAATATAGTGATTCTTTGATTTGTTTATTTGCCATTCCTAGACCTTAATCTAATTTTTTAAACATGTACATTTAAAATACTCATAACGAAATTCAGACTCTTATATTGCTCCTAACGAGTCCTCTAAATATGAGGTCTCAAATAGAAAGAATTCTCAATACTCCATTTGTCCACTTAATTGTCTGGGAGTAAACTGGTCTTATGAAAAAACTACTCTTAAGGAAATAAATTATGGAAAAAAGCACCGGTCCAGATGGTTCAACCTACGTCGGTGAATTTAAAGATGGGGAATTCAATGGACAAGGTACTTACACCTTTCCAGATGGTGGAACCTACGTCGGCGAATTTAAAGATGGGAACTATAATGGACAAGGTACTTTCACTATTCCAAATGGTGGAACCTACGTTGGGGAATTTATAAACAACGTGAGAAATGGACAAGGCACTCTCTCAACCCCAAATGGTGAAACCTACGTTGGGGAATTTAAAGATGATAAATTCAATGGACAAGGCACTTTCACCTTTCCAGATGGTTTAATCTACGACGGCGAATTTAAAGATGGGGAATTCAATGGACATGGGACACTCACACATACAGATGGTGAAACCTACGTCGGGGAATTTAAAAACGGCAATAGAAGTGGACAAGGTACTAATACCTTTCCAGATGCTGCAACCTACGTCGGGGAATTTAAAGATGGGAAATATAATGGACAAGGTACTTTCACAATTCCAGACAGTATGACCTACGTCGGGGAATTTAAAGATGGGGAATATAATGGACAAGGTACTTTTACACATGCAGATGGTGGAATTTACATCGGGGAATTTAAAAACAACGTGAGAAATGGACAAGGTACTTTCACCTTTGCTAATGGTGAAACCTACGTCGGCGAATTTAAAGATGGGAATAGAAATGGAGAAGGTACGGTCACAATACCAGGGGGTACAACCTATGTCGGTGGATTTAAAGATGGGCAATATAATGGGCAATGCACTTACACACATCCAGAAGGTGCAACCTACGTCGGGGAATATAAAAATGGCGAAAGAACTGGACAAGGCACTTACACACATCCAGATGGTGCAACCTACGTTGGGGAATTTAAAAATGGTGCTAGAAATGGACAAGGTACTTTCACCTTTCCAGATGGTGGAACCTATCCAGACGGTAAAAAATTAAGTGGAGAGTGGAAAGATAATAAACTTTCAGGGCATGAACCACATATTAGTTCAAAATGACTCCATGATGAAAAAACTACTTCTTCTTTTATTCTCATTTTTACTTCTTAGTTCGCTTTCTGTTTTTGCAGACATTGAAGATGTTTATAATCAAGATAAACATGCATTAGCAGAAGGTAAAGAAATTACTACGATTGATGGGAGCGAATTTGAAATAACTGAGATTAAGGATGATGTAAAATTAAAAGAAATTGAAAGAGAAACAAAGTATCTTGGCAGCGCAGGAGTAAATTGGAGAGATAATAAAAATTATCATTATTATAGATTTGACCAAAATGTTGGTCCTTCACATTCTATAAAATTTAATCCTAGTGAATTAGAATTTATTTTTGACAAACCAATAAATGGCATCAAAATTACTGGTATTTTAATACCACAATATGTGGGGGATTTTCTTAATCATCACTGGGGAAAAGCATTAGTAACTTTTACAAGACTAAAAGATAATAAATCATTTAATCTCTATGTAAATAAATTAGTCTTTTCTAAATCAAGTATGGATAATGTTTGTGAAGATTATCAAAAAGAAGACTTTGATTTTTCCAACTGTAAACTCACTTCTAAAGTTCCAATGATTATAGAAAATACTCTTTTTGATGAACCTACTTTTAGTTTTAAAGATATTGATTATGACGGTATAGAAGAATTATTATTCAATGTTAAATTTGCTTCTAAATATGGTAGCGAGACATTTGCTTATAATATTAATGAAAATTTTGAAATAGATAAAATAAATATCATATCAATTGTCTATACACCCTACACATCTGAATCTGAATCTAAAAATAAAACTATTATAGATGAACACCATTCGAGTTGTTGTAACTGGACTGAGTATACCTGGAAAGCAATAGACGGAACTTATACACTAATTAGTGTTAAAGAGTTTAATCAATTAAGGAAATAATATTATGCCTATCGTTTATATACTGACTAATCAATGTATGCCAGATATCGTAAAGATTGGTATTACTGACAATTTAGATAGAAGAGTAAGGGAACTAGATAACACCAGTACACCCCTTCCCTTTGAGTGTTTTTATGCAGTTGAAGTTGAAGATGCAACTAAAATTGAGAAGAAACTGCATCAAGGTCTCGATGATTGTAGAGTTCGACAAAACAGAGAATACTTTTATACAACTCCCGAAAGAGCAAAATCATTATTACAAATTGCAGAAATCATGGGCGGAAGAAATGTCACTCCAACAGAAGATATTGTTGAAACTTCGCAAGATAAAGAAGCATTAGATAAAGCAAGAAAAAATAGAGTTCGATTTAATTTTCAAATGCTAGACATACAACCAGGAACAATACTTCAATTCAAGAAAGACAATGCAATTACTTGTGAAGTTATTGATGATACTAAAGTTAAATTTAGAGATGAAGTAACTTCACTCACAAACTCCGCAGATATTATTATTAAAGAAATGGGTTATGACTGGACTGCGGTTGGTGGTCCTACTTGGTGGTGTTACAAAGGTCAGACACTACATGACTTAAGAAAAGAATTAGAAAATTAAAATTATGAAAATTTTACAAAATCAGTCACAGTGGAGTAGTTTTGTTCGTACATATTATTTCACTTTTTATTTTGAACAGTCCTTTAAACTAATTCCACATTTTCAATAAGTGCTTTCTCCTTTGCCCTTATTGCCATGATTGTTTGTCTAGAAACATCATATTTCGTGGCAAGACTTCTGACACTTACACCATTTCGCAACATAGACAATATTATTTGTTTCTGTGTATCTGTAGTTTTTGATTTTCTCCCAAGAATTACACCATTTGCCACTGCTCTCTGAAGACCTGACTTTGTTCGTTCTTTTATTAAAGATAATTCCATTTCTGAAACTGCAGACAGACATGTAAGTAATAATCTCCCCGCAGATGAAGTCAAATCGACATTACCCATATTCATTACGATTACTTTTACTTTTTTCTGAGTAAGTAAGTCAATCGTAGATAGAACATCGATTGCATCTCTACCTAATCTATCTAATTTACTCACGATGAGTGTTTCACCTGCACGAATCTGTTCTAGTAATTTAGAAAACTCAGTTCGATACCTCGCAACCGTGCTACCTGAAACAGTTTCTTGAAAAAAGTAGTCAATCTTGAATCCAGATTGTTCTAGTTCTATCTTTTGATTCTCAGTGTTTTGGTCTACTGTTGATACTCTTGAATACCCAAATACAGTCATAATTAGTCCTTTTAGATGTAAGAAAACGCTATCCAAGGTACATACACCTGTCGGAAATACAACCACCCTAGTTTTATTACAGTGCTAATTAGACCTGTCTGAAATCACTCGATTTTAGACAATTTTGGGAATGATGATTGTTCTGATGCATTTATCAATTCGAGACTGCGTTCATGTAACTTATATACAATATTAGTAAGTCTGTATTTCTTAGCAGTAATATTTGGGTCATCTTTCCAAGTCATCTTAGACTTACTAGAAACCTCAGAAGTATTTCCAATTTCCCATAACTTCTTTGTTTTCTTTTTTCTCTCGTCATAAACATACAAACATTTCTTAAATGAATTAATCACATCAATATCTACACGACCTGAAACTTTATACAGTGCTGTTGAATAATGATGTGCAGTTTTTCTACGACCAACTTTCCCTTTATGATTCTTTCTAATTAACAACTGTAATGTTCTAGAGATTTCTCGTTTAGACATTGATAAAGGAATCTGAACATTTAAAACACTGTCATCAACAAACAAATCATCTGAGTTTTCAATAACACGAACATTGTAATCAGTTTGCTCTGCGAATAAGTATGCCCCACGAGAATAGACTCCAAACTTATCATTCTTTTCAGTCCACCATTCACGAAAAGTCATTGAATGAATATCACCAAAATCTAGATAAAGTTTCTTCAGATGCGATTCACCAGTCTTACCTTTTGACTTACAGACCTTCTTGTATTGTTCCGACCGTCTTAAGAATTCAAACCAACACCAGTAAATTGTATCTTCTGCAGTTTTCTTACGAACAAACAATGGGTTCTTATAAATGAAGTGTCTTTGTTTAAATTTCATGTATTTTTATCAACAAGTAAATGACATACAATACCACACTGGCATCAATAAAGTTGCTATTTTGCTATACTTAGAGAGTAGTAATTTTGCTACAAAACAAGGAAAAATAATGAATAGAAAAGAAAGAAGAAGATATACAGAAAAGATGAAAAAGATTTACAACTCAACTCCTACTATGATTAACGAGAGAGAGTATGTTCCCAAGAACTGCGTGTTCTGTTTTACAAGAATGAAAACAATACACGACACTCATAATCCTCATCCTGTTGCAGATTTCATTTATGCAAAAGAAAGTAATGAAACTGATGTTGCAGATAGATGTTGCACTTCTTGTGATGAGAAAGTTGTTCTTCCTGCAAGGGTAGATTTATATAGAAAAGATAAATCAAATGAGAACAGACGATTTGTTCTTCACGCAGATATGATTGTTCGTCCAAACTCAACTATGCATCTTCGTAATCCAGTTCCGTCTGTAATGGATGATATTTTAACTATCGTTCATCCTTTTGCAGAATAGTAGAAACACCCCTAAAAAACAAGTGTCGTATCATCACTATTTTTTGATACAAATATAGGAAGAAAAATAATGAAAACAAAAATGGAAACAGAAATGAAAACAGAAATGAAGACATACGATTTTGAGTTTACAAGTTCTTATACTGAAATAAAAAGTATCGAGGCATTGAATTTTAGAGATGCATTTGAGAAGTTCGATAAACAAGAGAGTGGTTATGGTGAATTAGAAATTCACAACGCAACAAATGTAACAGACACAGATAATCCGATCGTTGTTATTAATGACATTATGTCTGAATCACTTCGATATGAAATAAACGATGAAGAATATGACGAAAACAAATTAAATGAAGGGAGATAGTTAAGTGTTACATGCAAACATAAGATATAAATTTGATGATTTGAGAGGTAGTTTTCTTAATTATCATTCAAAGAATTGGGTTAATCCTGAATCACCAACTCCACTAGAACTTCAAGAGTCAGTAAAAAGTGAAGTATGTTCATGGTTAGATGGTTTGGGTATTCATGTTCATTTTGATAGAAGTCTCTTTTTCTATGATTTGAATGCGTCAGAAGATGTTGCATCATTAGTAAGTTTCTTGCTCAAGAGCAATGTATTGGAATATAACAAAGAGCAAGTAATTGTATTTGGTGAAGATTCAATTAAAAAAATAGTAACTAAGTCACTTAATAATGATTATGGAAATCATGTATTTTAAATTATTAAGTAACTAAGTAAAAAGACATTACTCAATAACATTAAGTTATAACTCGTACAAAGATAGTTCATTGCCTGGTTCATTCCCAGACTCCTGATGTGCTGATACCAAAATTAATATATTCATTATCTTTTGAGTCAATTCGTATTTCTCCATAAGTGCGAATTGAGAATATTAGTCAGTACATTGCAGTGAACTGCGAGTTATAACTTAATGTTATTGAGAGTGTTTTGCTATAAGAAATTAGTATAGAAATAAGTGTGTTTTTGTAGAACAAAACACCTAAATACAATAACGACATAGTGATTGCTAGTCGTGTGCTTTATTCCGACCTTCATAAGAATTCTGCATGTAGTTCAATCTGATTAATCTTCAGAGTATGTTCTGCACCCCAGAGATACTAAACAACAAGTAAGAGATACTGAATATGTTAAGAGTTAAAAGTAATATCATCAGAGATGAATACCAGAAGTTAGTGAAAGAACTTGATAGACCGACCTATCATTTAACAGTGACTTATCAGAATAGACCTTGTTTTGAGACACCAACAAATCAAAACAAAGATTACAACATGAGTTCTATCTTTAGCACTTTCTATCTATGCCAATTGTTGCCTTATATTATGAATACAACAAAGTTTAAGAAGGGTATTCGACATCTTCAACCGATATCATTTGTATTCCCAGAAAGACATGAAGATAGATTTACATTACATCATCACGCAGTTATTTGCCCTCATGAATCTACCGCTCCTAGATTAGATTTATTATTAGAGAAAGAACTGATTTACATGTTTCCTTTTGATAATGTTCAGTCGATTTATCTAACGAAAAGAGATGACAGTGTTGTTCAATATGCCAGTGAAGATTATCAAGAGTTTCATGATGATGTTTTGATATTCAAACCAAAAGACCCGGTAGCGCTAGAACAAAGACCGAGTAGCATTTTTTCAGCATAAATACATAGTGAGTAATAGTGCGCCAGCAAGCAATCTATGAAAACTACCTTGTTTTAGTAACCATTAAGAGAACACAAAACTATGAAATATAAATCAGAATTACACATCAGATTAGACTCTACACAGAAAGAACTTCTAAATCGCATTGCAGAGAACTACTCGACATCACCGAGTCAGATAGTCAGACACCTGATTAAACAGAATCTACATAATCTCGATAAGAACAGAATGTACGCATAATGAATCAAATAAAATACATCACTAGTACTACTGATAAATCATTTAATAATTTAGTTAAGAAGACCGCTGAAGAGATATTAATTAAGATGTTAGATATTGATTTTAAATCTGCTCGTTCAGAAACTAACAGTGACTTAAAGAAAGATGAAGTCGAATTGCTCACTCAAATGTATGATGACAGAGAAAGTAATCCAAACTCCCACTTCGTCCTTACGTATTTAAAGATTGATTGAAGTTAAATCTACATGAAATACATAAATCTACTCAGGAAAGACTCCGAATACACTCTTGAACTGCTATCCGCTAACAGTTCTTCTGTTAATGCAGTTCAATTGAGTCATTTGATGAGAAAGTTACGAAGTTTGATATCTCGAAAGAAAGATATTGAGATATTTGTAATAGTTAAGAAGAAGTGATCGCTGCCCATTTTCCATCAATATATACTAGGGGGTTTTCACAACTCTTTCCGTCTACGCCTAACTTATTGAGAACTTTTATATACTTATTTCTAAGTTTGTCTTGAAGAGGTATCTCATCTATTAAATGTGCTTTGGATAAATTATGTGATGAATCTGCTATCTTCACTTGAGTAGCAATGTTGTTTTCTTTTAATCTTGGTAAGTAATCTTGAAAATAATCTTCACCTGGGTATTTGGTCATTGCGGTTATTGCTTTTATAATCTCTTCACCAAAATTCATCTCTATTTCTTTAAGAATTTCTTTCCTAAACTCTTCTGGGTTGGCATCTTCAATAGCATCATGAAGTAATCCAACTATTTCAAAGGATTCACCAAGATGAGAAACCCTTGAGGCAACATCAAGGATATGTGCCATATAAGGATAGTTCTTTTTATCAACTTGATTTTTGTGAACTCTCGCTGCTATTTTCGTTGCTTTAATTATTAAAGTCTTATTCACTCTCACCCCAAACTTTATTGATTCTGTCTTGAATTTTTTGGGTATAGATCTCGATAAGTTCACGGTTTTGCCTTACAAGGTTATCAATACGATTTGAGTTTATTAATAAATCTTTTTGTACAGACATGCTTGGTAAAGGAATTGACAAACCTAAGATTTCGCCTTGTGAAATCGATGGTTGCCCACCGACTTTTGCATATTGATTTAGATTCAAATTTCTCAAAATTAATGCAAGGTATTCTAGGTCGACAGGTTGCAGTATTTCCTTAACGAACAATCCGTTATCAGTTATCCAACACTTGTCAGAAGTTAAGTGAATTGAACCACAATATGCACCAACTCTTCCAATAACGACTGTTTTCTCCTTAAGAAAAAATTCGTTGTGGTATCCAGTAACTCCGTTCCCACCAAAAACTTCATATTCACCTTCTTTGAAGTCATTTTTCGTGAGACCTTGTCCACTTGATAGTTTAATAACATTACTCAACTCAACCATCTCCCAACTTGGATCAATATCAATAGTCGGTTTGTAGTTCTCAACAACTTGTTTACATCCATCGATAATTTTTTGATATCCCTCTAACTCATCAACTATTTCTTGTTGAACTTCGATAGGGGGAACAGGTATGGGAAATGACCTAAGTGAACCAAGAGAAATAAACTTCTGCGTAGAACCTCTTTCATTTTGCGAGATGTATTGTGCGAAAACTTTTGAATCCAATACTGCTCTCACATACCTACTCAAAACCTTCTGATTGTCACTTTTCACAAGTGCTACATTTTTAATTGCAAAGTCTTTCTCGAATTCAACAATCGTGGGTCTGCCGATTGTTCCTATCATCGGCATCAATATATCACCTAAATCCACTTTTGACCGTTTATTGATTTTGTCTAAATCTTCTCTGGAAATTAACTTTGTATCGGAGAAGTCAATTTCTCCATTGATAACATTTTTTGAAGTGATAAGTGGATATCCCTCTTGAACATATTTTGGACTATCATGAGTGCCATCTCGCACATCACATATTTCCCCCAACGGAACTTTTGGAAAAATACTATCAAACGAAGAAGTCGTGAGGTATTTACTTACGGATAAAGAGTAATCACTCTCTGCAATATCTGCTTTCTTTATGAAGTTGACAGACGAGTTCTCTTCCTTTGATATGAAAGACTCAACAATCTCTGGTAAGTCATTTTTTGAAATTGGGGTTCTTTGTGCCCCGAGACTAAATCCATCATTCTCAACCTTCGCAAAAAAGATATTGTCTGACTTTTGGTTGAGTTTTTTATCAAGGATTAGTATTGAGGTTTTTACAGCAGAGTATGGGTTGAATACACCTGCAGGCAAAGAAATTACTCCCACCAACCCATTTTCGATAAGTTGTTTTCTTAATTCTTTATATGCCTTCCCAGTTTGAAAGATAATTCCTTCGGGAATAATTATTCCTGCACGACCATTGGGTTTGAGATGTTCAAGTATATAACTGGTAAATAGAACTTCTGCCTTAGTCGACTGAACTCCAAATCGTTTGTGAGGTTGAATCCCACCTTTAGGTGAGAAGAATGGTGGATTTGCAAGTATTACATCAAAATATTCATTCCATTTATCTTCAGACGAAAGGGTGTCGTATTCATCTATCTTTGGAGTGTTAAAACCATGCAAATACATATTAACTAATGAGAGTCGGATCATTTCAGGTGATATATCGTATCCAGTCACATTCTCACCTACCATCTTCTTATCTTCCGCAGAAAGTTTGTCACCTAATTTTTTATCTGTATTAGTCTTTAAAATATGTTTATAAGATGAAATCAAGAAACCTGCTGTTCCACACGCAGGATCAAGAACTGACTCATTTTTTTGGGGATTAATAATCTCAACAATAAAATCAATAATATGTCTTGGTGTTCGAAACTGTCCTGCATCTCCCTGTGAACCCATAATAGAAATTAGGTATTCAAATGCATCTCCTAGTTTTTCTGAGTGAGAATAATGAAATTCATTTATCTCTTTTAAGAACATATTAAGAGTTGAGGGATCTTTGAAAGGGAGAAATGCATTCTTGAAGATATCTCTAAAGAGTTGAGGTGCAGATGGATTGAGATACATACCTTCAATTGCTTGACTGTATAAGTTTACCTTGTCGATACCACTGAGTTTTGGATCTAGTAGATTCTTCCATGCATACTTTTCATAATCTCCTACGAAGAAAGAACCTTCACCACCCATTTCAATAGATTCCTGATCCATGTCATCCATGAATTTATAAATCAGACCTGTGGTAATTTGTTCCACTTGGGTTTGAGGATTTGGAATCTTTCCAACAAGAATATTCCTTAAAGTATCTATTTTTCTTCTAGTATCTGAGTCAAGCACTTGAAAACCTCTCTAAATTAACATTCGCTTTAATAAATTGTGGGATCATTTCTCGTAATTCTTTTGGTAAATTCTTAAATGCCTGCCCTGAAGGATGAACATTTAGTTGTGCAAATTTCTTTGAATCAATGATCTCTCTGTATTCAGGATCAATTGCATAAGATTCAAAGAACTGTTTTGCATCTTGAAAGTTATCATCAGAAGGATTCAATTCATCATCTAATTTTTCAAAATCTTCGTCTAAGCATTCATTTTTAGTTTTAATTCTGTCTATATGACCAAATGCATGCAATAACAATTCTGAAACACTGAGTTTTCTATCAAGTTCGAGAGATTTACCTAGTTTCTGAAGAGTGAAATATTCATTAGGTTTATCCAAGATATTTTCTTCTAAGTAATTTTCTGCACTCTCGAATTCCATATTTTCAACAAAGTTACGAATAGTGGAGTCATCTGTCACCACTGATTGAAAAGATCGATATAAATTACGATCTATTTTCATCCCTTCAGCACCAATTGTTATTTCTTCTATAAACTTTAAAGGGTCTGCATTGTAATTAGTTACTTCATCTACTGGATCAACATCAATGGGTGGATCAATAGGAATAGAAGGGTTTTCAGGTAGTTTTAATATTTCGTCGTAATTAAAATCCTTCTCGAAATACTCATAGTTCCCAAAGAAATCAAAGAGATTAAATTTATCTTTAATTGAATCAATATGGTCAGGCATTTCACTTTGGGAAATCCAATGAAACTTAAAATCATTCATTCTAGTTCCTCGACCTTTCATCTGAATGAATTCACTGGGTGAATACACTGGTCGCATCAAACATAAATTTAATATGTCGGTGCAGTCATACCCTGTAGTCATCATTCCCACAGTGACGCATACTCTTGTCTTAGAAGTTCGATAATGTTCATTCACTTTAGATTGTCCATTCAGACCATTGTTTCTGAAATCAATGGTCATCCTTTGGGAGTGATCGACACTTGAAGTCACTTGAACTGCAAAGTCCGAACGATACTGATTTGGAAATAATTTATCTGCAAGAACATTTAATGTCTGAGTCACTTTTGAGGCATGTTTTTGAGACACACAAAAAATTAAAGTTTTACCGATTTCACCTGTGTAAGGGTCTCTTTTTGCCTCTTTTAAGAAGGTTTCACAAAAAATAGTATTGGTAGTATCTGAGAAGAATCTCCTCTCAAAATCTTTCTTCATGAAGGTTTCTTCAACATCATTACCTTCTTCATCAACACCTTCAAAAATATACCCCTCTTCGGATAACAACTCAGTGGTGATTTCAGTTCTTGCATCAAAAACTTTGGGATTCACCAAGTAACCTTCTTTCACACCATCCTCTAGTGAATACCTGAATGTTGGTTCACCACTTTCACATCCAAAAGTAGAATAAGTATCTAACATGAATCTTGTTTCCAGTCCTCTTGGGTCTCTTTCACCAAGTTTATCGACATCAATTGATCTCAAGAAATTTCTTGGTGTTGCAGTCAGTCCAAGTTTGAACCCATTGAAGTATTCAAAAACTTTTCTACTTCTTGCGCCTAAAGAACGATGTGCCTCATCTGAAATCACTAAATCAAAATCATCATGGTTGAATATTTTCTTGTATTTGTTTCTACTTACAAACGACTGAACAGTGGAGACCACAATCTCTGCTTTCTTCCAGTCACTCTGATTTTCTTTCCAAATTACAGTTCTAAAGTCATTCTTTAAAACTTCATCAAATTCTTTTTGTGCTTGAGTTTCAAGTTCAAGTCTATCCACAAGAAATAAGACTCTATTAACTTTGTAAAGTCTCAAAAACATTTTGATAATTGCACAAGAAACTAGAGTCTTACCTGTGCCTGTTGCCATTTCTAGTAAAAATCTGTCTTTTCCACCTTGCACACTCTTCTGCACAGAATGAACTGCTGCTAACTGGTAGTCTCTTAATACTCTGATTTTGTTTCTTATTAAATAGTCGCTTCTTTTTGATTCATCATGATAATTAGGATCTTTTTCAAAATTCGGATTTTGAGTAACCCCAATATAGTTTTTTGAAATTTTTTCGTCTTCCTCAATAGGTGGATTAAATTTTTGTTTTCTTAATTCCATTTGTTTTTGAGTGGGAAATTGGTCAATGACAAATGGACTTCCTTGCTCTAAATCCCATTGATAGTGACGAATTCCATTAGAGAGAATAACAAACCGACAATTTAAAGAGTCAGCATAACCTCTTGCTTGTTCTTTTCCATCAAGAGGAGATTTAAGGTCTCGTTTTGCTTCGATGACACACAAAGGGAACCCTTTAGAATCCATCAAAACATAATCTGCCTCTCCCTTTTCATTGCCGAGTTCAGGTTCAACATTCACCTTTTCATCATCACCAGGCAAAACCCATTCTGACTCTCTTAGGAGTTTATCAATTATTATTCTTGAACCTGCTTCTTTCATATTACTATTATGCCATCTGCATCAATTTAACGACCAGTAATTAATATGAATAGTATTTGATTGAGAACTTACCAATCTTAGTTTCAAACACTTGATTTCTTATCTCTTCTATTCTTACATCTCTCTCATGTTTTCTCTTTAAGACAGAACTCACTGAAGTATTAAACCAATTATTACCGCGAATAGTTTTAATATTCATTTCGTTTAATTTACGACTGATTTTTCTATAACCGAGTCCAGAATCGTGCATCGATTTTATGAGTTTATAGAGATATTGTTGCCTCTCTGTATATGGATTTCCATGATATGTGAGATTGTTACTTTGAATTTCAATACTGAATTCTAGATGTGCAACTGTACCTTCTAAACATGTACGCGCGAAACTACTCCACTGTGACTGATTTGGCCAAGTTTCTTGGTTTGTCTACATCTGTTTTCTTAATTAATGCTACATGATAAGCAAGCAATTGTACTGGTATCGCATGAACGATTGGAGATAGTACCCCTGTATGTCTT
>Ga0105050_10006273_pt1 | contig 14841 bp, 7 predicted proteins | sample FRY01_FD_78088 | JGI IMG/M metagenome (GOLD analysis project Ga0105050, IMG submission 78088) | Freshwater microbial communities from Lake Fryxell liftoff mats and glacier meltwater in Antarctica - FRY-01 | ecosystem: Environmental > Aquatic > Freshwater > Ice > Glacier meltwater ... | reverse complement strand
GAATATAAAGCTACTCCTATCTGCCATTCAGCATTTTTATGGAGATTGACGTTTTGATGATCACTTTTTCTTAATTTATCACTGCACCCAATTAAAAAAATAGTGAAGAAAAAATAATACCAGCGATATTTTAATAAGGTTATCATACTTTTGTTTAATTATTATTTTTCATTTTTTTAGACAAAAGTTAAATACAAGGCTTCCAATATATTTGTAAAAGTTGCCTACTTTACTTTTTAACTATATTATATATTTTATTTTTGGGAATAATGACTTATTGGTTCCTAACTATTCTAAGTTTAAGCTCACGGAAATCTAGTATAGCGCCTTTGTCAAATTGTGTATGTGACTTGAAAATAATTTTCTGACGGCCGGCTTTAAGCGTGATAGTACCAATATTTTTTGATTTGAAGGTTTCCCACGAACCGCTTGGGGTTATGGTTCCTATCAGTTTCTGCTTACCGGCTTCAAGAATAAATTGCTTCCCTGATTCTTCATCTGAAACGGACCATACAAGTTGTGCATTGTATTCACCTGCTACTAGAACATCAACTTCCCACTCTACCTTATCTGCTGCTGTAAACCAACCATAGGCAGTCCAATCGGGCATGTATTTGATGTTAGGTCCTATTGGTTTACCATTCTGTGCAGTGAGCCTTATTGTACCATCAGTTTCAGGTTGAACTATTTTTGGCTTACTTGTAGTATCAATTTTAGATATTGGTATGCTTTTCATTTCACCTTGTAAATATCCTATTACGGATTCTTTTAAATCTTTTTCTACAGCGGGTGTATAAGGAGAAACGGTTTCAACTTCATATCCACCATTCTCCCAGGCTTTTGCAGTTGGAAGATATCCCAGCCAGCCGTTGGTATAACCATAATAAAACGTAAAAGGAAAGGGAGAGCGCTCGCGAATTTCGTTTGAAATTTCACAAAATAGTTCCACTGGTAAACTCCAGATTGCGATATCTTCATTGATCTTTAAGAATCGGGCTGGAAGCTTTACCATATTTATACCAGTACTTGAAGTATGTGTGTATTTAGCCAAATCTGCAGACCATCCAAGGTTGGCCTTTCTTGGCGTTTGTATAGTTAGAGATCCAGTAAATAGACTTACAGAATTCGTTGTTGAAATGATATTTTTATTTGCCTCCAGAATCTTGTCGCCTAATAATACGCGAAATTGTCCAAGTTCATTTTCTTTGCTACTGTATGGACTCTGAGCTACACTATAAATAGGAGCTATATTACCTGCCGCCCCATTAATAAACAGAAGTGGAACACCGGTTTTCTGTTCCACATAGGTTGATACTATACCTGGAGCATCACCGCTGATTTCCAGATTTGCAGCGCCATAAACAGTACCATGTATTGCATAATTTGCGATGAGTGCAAGTGGACTTCCATCTGCCTTATCTAAACGCATTAAACCAATACGACGATCTACTTCTCCATCAGGATTCAAACCAAGTGATGCTTTGCCATCAACATCAACTGCTCGTCGATTTATGTTTGCCTGAGAGTACCCCCAGCCAACTCCCAGTCGGGCAGGTACCAGTTTCTTGCGAGCCTCAATAATTCCATCTATTAGTTTTTGTTCTACTAGTGAGGTAAATTCTTTATCTACATCATGTTTATAACGTTCCCCCATAAAAACGGCAGGTAATCCTGGTACACCAACCTCTGGTGCAGAGTGTGTATGTGTTAAAGACCACCAGAAATTTATTGGATCAATTCCTAGTTTTTTTTGAAGAAGTGATGCAACATGATCATATTCAGAAGGTGATATAACGCCTAAATCGGAAGAGACTAAGAAGAATTGTTTAAATCCATCATCCATTGCAATAATCCTGTGATAAATACGGTCATGTACGCCAGTTGATTGTCTGGCAGAGTAACCAAGTAACATTTTTGGACTATTTGGTGTGATGTCCACTGTTACAACTGATGCACGAAATTGGGCTCGAGATGAGTTGCATAAAAACAACATGCAGAAAGAGAAAAACAACAAAAATGAACTCCTTTTAATTTGAAAAAAAGTTGAGTTGCTTAGTATATTTTTTGCTAGATTCATTGATTGGGTTTCGTTAATAATTTAAAAATTTTATCAGACGAGTTTATATAAAGCTTATAAAAATAATCTATTTCTAACTTTTCTTAAGTTGGATGCTTTTATTCTCGTTTTCTTAATTTGGAACTATCATTTTGATGGTTTTCCTTCCGAAGATTTGTATCTGCGTTTACCATTTCATTTTGAAGGTAGCTGACTATGGGTTCAGTAAAATCCTTTTCGACAGAAATAGTATATGGCGATACTCTTTCAACTTCATATCCCCCATGTTTCCATTCTTTTTCTGAGGCTAGATAACCCAACCAGCCGTTAGTGTAACCATAATAAAAAGTAAAACGGAAAGGAGAACGCTCACGAATTCCATTAGAAATCTCACAAAATAATTCAAGAGGTGCACTCCAAATTGCCACTTCTTCATTGATTTTCAAGAATCTTATAGGAAGTTTCACCATATTAACACCGGTGTTGGTGGTGCGTGTGTATTTACCAAGATCCGCTGGCCATGCCAAGTTGGATTTTCTAGGTGTTTCTATTGTTAATGAGCCAGTAAACAGTTTTATTTCATCTGTGGTTGATACGATCTCTTTATTAGCATCCAATATTTTATCACCCAATAGTACGCGAAATTGTCCCAGATGGCCTGCTTTAGGATTTGGATAGACACTATATATAGGTGCCAGGTTTCCTGCTGCACCATTAATAAAAAGAAGCGGTACTCCTGTTTTTTGCTCAACATACTCCGAAACTATTCCCGGAGCATCCCCGCTAATTTCTGTGTTCGCTGGTCCCAATACAGTCCCATGGATTGCATAGTTAGCGATCAGTGCAAGTGGACTTCCATCTGCTTTATCCAAGCGCATCAAGCCAATGCGTCGATCAACTGGACCATCGGGGTTCATACCGCCTGAAGCTTTGCCATCAATATCCCAGGCACGCCGGTTGATGTTTGCATTAGAATATCCCCAGCCAACCCCAAGACGGGCAGCTACCAGCTTATTGCGTGCCTCAATAATACCATCTATGAGTTTATTTTCTACTAATGATGTATATGCTGTATCTACTTCATGCTTATAACGTTCACCCATAAAAACGGCGGGTAATCCTGGTACACCAACTTCAGGAGCAGAGTGTGTATGTGTTAAAGACCACCAGAAATTCAATGGGTCAATTCCAAGCTTTTTTTGAAGAAGTGAAGCGACATGGTCATATTCAGAAGGCGAGACAACGCAAATATCTGAAGAAACCAGAAAAAATTGTTTAATCCCATCATCCATTGCAATGATCTTGTGAAAAATATGGTCATTGACTCCTGTTGATTTCCTTTCACCATAACCTAACAACATTTTTGGGGCATCAGGCGTAATATTAATTTTTACTACGGAAGCGCGGAATTCTCTTGATTTTGTACCACTTATACCAACATTTTCTTGTGCATAAGTTAACTGTACACATACAAGGAGTAAAACAGGGACAATCAAATTTAATTTGTTGCTGATCATGAATGTTTATTTTAGTTGAAAAAATATATTATTACTACATTCTTTTCTCTGAATTATTAGGAGTAATTAAATAATCCTAATATAAATCAGGCTTTCTATCTGGGCTGAAATATAATTTTATGTTTTATTTTTTAGTATTCGGCTTATACGATGATGGCAACAAATCATGAACAGTAGCTACGATTAGATCCTCAATGCCCTCTTGGAAACGCCCTGGTTGGTTATAAGAATACATAGAAGATTCTACTTCATAGCCACCCTCTCTTATTACTCTTTTAGAAGCGATATAGCATGGAACATCATTAGAATAAGCATTTACCCATAGACGTCCGGGAGCTAATTCTTTTTTTAGTCTCAATGAGTAATCTACTACTACTTCACCAGCTAGAAATACCATTGCCAAATCATTTCCAAATGTCCATGTAGTAATTGGATAGGTAAGACTTTTTGGAATAGTCTCTCCGCGAGCTATTTTATCAAGAGAAAGTTTTGCAAAATAAGCTTTTGCTCCTTTTTCATTTGCTTGTTCTACGAATTCATTAACAGTAGGTATATGTTCAAAAGGAAGTTGTATGACCTTAGATCGGCCAATAGGAGGGGAGGTGATTGATTTAAGGTCAGAAGCTAAAAGCGCCTGGACTTCATTTGCCACTTCTTTGCCGTGTTGGGCAGCATAGTCAAGTTGGAGATTTGTAACCCGCGGTTCAGGATTCGCATCAGCTCCACAACCCAGAGATACCATAGCTATGGCACCGGGATTTTTTTCCTCTATAAATTTTTGTGCTTCTCCTATCCAATCACCATGAATTTTATTAATATCAGGACCTAGTGTAGTACCATGACATGCGTACGAAACCATTACGGCTCTAAGTTTTCCATCGAGGTCAGTTATACGTAATATTGGGAGTGCGTGATCAACTGGACCTGCTGGTACTGGTGTCATCCCTACTGATTTGCCATTTACAACCTTACGGCGGTTCATAGCGAATCCCACTTTACCTTGTCCCCAAGATACTTTGGCTGGTTTACGGGCATTAAGTGCTTCAATACTTACCTGTTCAAGCTTTTTAGTTAATATTTCTAAAAACTTGTCAATCCTTCCTATTTCTTCCGGGGGTAATTGTCTAGCAAAGTGATTTAACAAATTCCCGATCTCAGGGCCGGTATGAGTATGAGAAGCACTTATGACAAAGCGTGAAGGATCAACTCCAATTTTATTTGAAAGGCGCTTTGCGACTTCCTTAGTCATATAATGTTGGATACCAATAAGATCTACAGTTATAAGAACTGATGGGCCTTCACTATCACTTCCAAAAGCTAGTGCTTTGGCTTTAAGTGGTTGTAGAACACCTTCAGATTCCGACTTTCTTCCTCCATAACCTGCCAATAGAATAGGTCCATCAGGTGTTATATCTATTACAGAAACACCCACAAACATCGTTCCTTTTGGTGGATTTTTTATTTTGGAAAGTGTGTTAGATTGTCCAACTACATTCTTTGAAGAAAAAATACTATTGAAAGCTATAAAGGTTAAAACAATAATAAATAATAATTTATGCTTTATTTGCATGTCTGTTGTTTTTAAATGAGGAACTAACTGTTATTTCAGTTTTAATTTTTACGTAAAAATGCTAGAAGATCTGCCATTTCCTGCTTATTTATATTCTTTTCAAAACCATACGGCATTGCTGATTGATTTAGACTTTTTATTGATTTAATATCTTGACGGTTGATTGTGTTATCAAGTTTTCCATTATTTCTAAGAGTTAATGCCGTAGACGTTTCGCTTGATATTATACCCTGAGCAATTTTTCCATTTTTCAATTCAACTTCCCATAAATCATAACCGCTAGAAATTGAAAGATTAGGATTCAGAATATTTGCCATGATATCTTCGCGTATCCAATTATGAACAGTGCCCATATCTGGTCCGAATTCTACACCTATTTTCCCCCTTACTTGATGACAAATAGCACAATTCTTAATATAGACAGCTTTTCCGTTTGTAACATCGCCTTTGAGTTCCAATGCTTTTTGATATTCTTTGTTTACTTTTTTACCTTCTGCTTCGTTTTTGGTAAACAGTTTTCTAGCTCGGTTGCGCAGATTTTTATCTGTATTTTGCATAAGTCCAACGCTTCTTCCAAAACTTACACTACTAGCTTGAATTTTATTTTTTTCAATTGCAGTCAATAGTAGTTCAATTCTGTCCTGATTTTCTTTTCCAAGAAAAGTGCCTATAGCTGCTTCTCTTATTTCGGGGGTTAATACTGGCCATTGTTTAATAACGTACTCACTAACTGTAGTATTAGGTATTTTGTTTAGAACCTTTAAGGCCGCTAATTGAATAATTGGCTGTTCCTGTGGAACTATTAACTGTTTCAAAACAGTTGAATGCGGGGTTGGATCAATTAATGAAATGAAATTTATTGATTCAGTTCTATTTTTATCTGATAAACTACGATCTGTAGCAATTTTTATAGCTCTTTGAATTGATTTTATTTTGAGTGTTTCATCCTTCAAACCAATTACCCTTAGCATTTCTAATGCTGCTTGTCGAACTTCACTGGTTGGGTGGTCAAAAAATGTATTTACCAATAAACTTTGAACTCCATCAAATGCTGAAATAGAGTCTGGCAATTTCGACTTTCTAGATTCAAGGCCAAGTGCCAATCCATCTAACATTGCCCCTTGCCAGGAATTTTGTTTATTCGTAACCATTAAAGTTGATTGTTTAATGAGTTTATTAATGTCTTCCTGACTGCCACTAGTACCAACCATTCTGGTCAATCTTTGAACTAATGAAGCGTATTCAGGAACATCAGAACGATAATTGCTCATAACAACTTTTAATAAAGGTGCTGTTTGGGATGGAGGAGCCGATAGAGCAGCAATTTGAACCCACTTATCTTTTACATCCTGAAATAAAAGTTTATTTCTTACAGTTGCAGCATTTGTGCTATTTAAATATCCAAGTGTTAATAGTAATTGAAATCTCACCTTCGCATCAACGTCATTTTGAAGAGAAAGAAGAGCCTTAGCTAATTCAGGCGATTTTTGTAAATGCAGTTCAGCGAGTTTGATTGCGTTTGTACGTAATCCGGCAATTTGATCCTTTAGGGCAATTTGTATTAGAGGGGAAGTAAGTTCTCCCAAGCCTTCTAAAGTCCATAGTGCGTGAAGTCGACCTAATGGTGATTTTGATTTTTTTATTAATTCAGTTAAGAAGGGGACAGCAGATTTATCAGCTCGATCCACTAATAACCTTTGAGCATTTATTCTCCACCAATAGTTTTTATTTTCTAAATGTTTTACCAAACCTTCAATTGATTCATTGCCGAGTTTAAGCCCTTTTGTCCACTCTGCAGTTTTTGCAGTTTTTGGAGATATTCTATAAATTCGCCCTTTGTCATGGCCATCATATAGATCTCCTGCTTTTATTGCTTCCTCAGACATCCATTCTGGAGATTCTATTACTCTTCTATAATAGTCTAAAATATATAAGGAACCATCTGGGCCAACATAAATATTTACAGGTCTTGACCAGGCATCTGTAGAAGTTAGAAACTCTTTGTTTTCAAGGACCCGACTTGCTGTAAAGCTTGCTCCATTTTCTTTCAATACATCAACGTGAACAAGATTACTAACCGATTCAGTTATGAATGTTACATTTTTATTAAAAGGATCTGGGAAAGAATCTCCTAAATAGGTGGTAATACCACAAGCTGAAGTCATAACACCAACATTGGTTAGTATCTGTCGGTCAGGATGGATTGTTGTTGGAAATACCTCAGGTGCATTTAAATGATCAGACATATTTTGAGTAGCTTCAGAAGAAAGTAAGTCTGGATTTCTATCGAAATATCGACTTGGGATGACTTCATGATAGCCCTGATTGGAATTGTTACAGCCAAAAAGATTACCCCACTCATCAAATGTATGTCCAAATTGCGTACGACTTGATGTCATCTCAAGTTTTCGTTGTTCTGGATGAAATCTAATTGAAAGTCCATTAGCATTTTTAGGTAATTTTGGACTATCAGGAATTCCGGGAAATATAATTTCCGATCCTTCATCCCCAAAATCTTCTTTGTATTCACGAGTAGTGACGGAACCCTCATGGGCAACGTAAATCCAATTATCCAACCCATACAAAGGGGTGTTAACATTATGTTGTGGATTTGATAAAGCAAAACCTGAAAGTAAAGTGTCAGTCAAATTAGATTTTCCGTCACCATCTGTATCCTCAAAGTAGAGGATATGGGGTGCGTCTGTGACAATAATTCCCTTTTTCCAGCGCATTACACTGGTAGGTAATGTTAGGCCTTCAGCAAACACCGTTCTTTTATCCATGTTACCATCACTATCTTCATCTGATAGAAGTATTATATTCCCACTACCAGTTTTATTATCTAATGGGTAACCATGCATTTCAACAACGTAAAGGCGACCGAATTCATCTATTTCCATATCGACCGGATCGGTGATCCAAGGTTCAGAGGCGATCATTTCAATTTTAAATCCATCGGCCACTTTGAATGTAGCAAGGGCATCTTTTGCTTCTACAGCTGAAGTTAATTGATTGGTTTCAGGCTGTGTATTACAACCTGAAACCCCAATCAATAGAATTATTAATCCATTCATTATGTTAACTGTATGCTTACAAAAAAAAAACATTTTTTTAATAAATAGATTATATGTGAATTTATTGAAGTTACTCTAATTAGTCAATTAACATCCCACCAAATCGGCGTGAACATTTTGTCCTGACCGTTAAGATGCTTAGTCACGGCCTCCAATACTCCCGCCTTACTAGCAAGTGTAATGGCTGGAGGATAAGGAATACGCTTAATAAATTCTCCTATGGGGACATCGCCACCGCTTCTGTTAACTGTTACAGGATATAGTTTAGGATAACCAGTTCTTCTGAATTCCGACCAGGCTTCCTGTCCTTCAGGATACATGGCTATCCATTTCTGTGTAATTATGCGTTCCAACTTTTCCGCTATAGTAGCGGATTCATTCCATTTAACTGTAATCGAAGTAATTGGAGGCATATTATTCAATGCATTATTAGGGTCAACATATGGCAAAGGAGTAGCCGTGCTATTATTTAAATATTCTTCTGCTCCACCTACTTTATTTGAGCCGAAAGATACTCTTATCCCTTCCTCATAAAAACTCTTTGATGTTCCGCCCATATCCCAGCCTTTTAAAGCTCCTTCAGATCTTAAAAAGTAACTTTCAGCCACATCCATTAACTTAACAAAAGGATTGTCAACAAAATTAACCTGTGAAAAACCAAGATATGATTTAGCTGGCATGTCTGCACCAGACCTGATACCTTTATAAGTACTTCCCAAGCTTGGGTCAGCTGGTAAAGCATATTTTGGCAATCGGGGGTCATTGTAACCGCCAAGGATAGTTTCTACAGTCGCATTAAGTCGAGTTTCTTGCCAATCGCGGGTAATGGTTACTAATGGGTGAATGACTCCGGTAGTCATTTCAAACGATCCTTCCTTGCTTGTAAGTAAGCCACCACTGTCTTTAACTGCAGCTTCGGCTTCTGTTTTTGCTTTCGAAGGGTTTACATTTGAGATACGGATTGCCAAACGTAGTCGGAGAGTGTTGGCAACTTTTATCCATGTTGCATAATTTCCGCCATAACGAGATCTGTCAAATTTGGTGTAGCGTACCAAGTCAGCAGTTGGATTCGCCGTTTCAGCCGCTTTTAAAACAGCAACAGCAGCGGTAAGTTCTTTGAAAAAGACATTATACGCTTCTTCTTCAGAATCAAATTTCACATCACTGGCTGTTCCATAAAGTGAATAAGGTATCGGACCAAAAATATCAATAAGCCTATGTCCCGCGAAAGTTTTAAAAATGAACGCCAGGGCGTATAGATCAGGGTATTTAGTTTCAAATCCCTTTTTCTTCATCATTACCCATGGATCTAACACTTTACTTGAAGGTACTAGCCATATCTGGTTATTCCAGCTCTCAACCATAAAATAAGTGCCAGTATTTGAATTGTTAAAAAATGGGGCGGGAAGGCTCATATATCCGCTATAATTATCAGCATTCAGGTTTTGCTGCATTTCGTATCTCCATGTAGTGAGCACATCTAAAATACCCAATTGCATTCCGGGAAGGGTATAGCCCCCTTCGTTAGCATCCTGCTCAAGCATTTTATCGGTGATCAGTTTTTTATCTACATTGAGTCCTTCCATATCCTTTTTGCAGGAGGCCAATACAAATGATATTAAAATCAAACTCAATATTAGCTTTAGCTTATGACTTATATTTATATATTCAAGATTTTTCATATTTTTAGTTTTATTATCTTTTTTTTACTAGTTATTTTAGAACTTTGCAGTAAGGCTCAATCCAAAAGAACGAACTGCAGGCATGGTAAATGATGCGTTACCTTCTGACGTTTGGGAAGTGTTTGCAATTATCTCAGGATCAAAAGGAGCATTTTTGTAGAAGAAGAATAAGTTTCTACCTACTAAAGAAAGATTTATATTAATGCCCTTGACCTTTGGAAAGTTATAGCCCAACGCCAACTCTCTTAAACGGATATTAGTAACATCGTATACATTCCCGGCAACCGCTCCTCCGGCTCCTGCGCCAGTTTGATTCATGTAAAACGCCTTAGTTTCAATCAGCTTTCCATCAAACATTACTCCTCCATTATCTCTGGCTTCTCCTGTTCTTTTTGATAATCCTTTATAATCTAACCATTGTTCCGTTCTATTATAGATCTTTCCTCCAAATCTTCCATCGATCAGGAAAGAAGTCGAAATATTTTTATAGGTGAAATTATTATTAAATCCTGCCAGGTAATTGTAATTTGCATTTCCAACATAGTTGTCAAAGTTGGCAGAAACTTTTGGTAAGCCATTTGAACCAATTATATATTTACCATTATCGTCTTTTAGATAAATTCTACCAAACATATCTCCATATGATCCATAATTACCATCTTTAGGACGAGTTAAGAAAAGCGAAATTTCCCTGAATGAACCTCCTAAAGCAAAATGATCAGCATTCAGAAGGTTGCTCAGTTCCCGTATCTGATTTCTATTTCTGGAGAAGTTGACAGAAGATGTCCAGCTTACTTTACCCAGAGAAGACCTGAGGCTAACTATTCCTTCCACACCTTCATTTCTGATTGTTCCACCATTGATCCAGAAGTTTGTAGCACCTGCACCTGCAGGAGCCTGTATCTGAAATATTTGATCCAATGTAGTGGCACTGTAATAAGTAAGGTTTACACTCAACCTTTCACGCAGGAACCTTAGATCTACTCCAAACTCTAATGATTTGGTCCGTTCTGGGATAAGATTGATGGTATCCTTGCCACTAAAAAAAGGTAAGGATCCTCTAGCAATAATGTTGCCGTTATTGTCAAGTGAATAAGGAGGAGCAGAACTTTCTATACCGAAGGGTATAGCTTTACCAACTTCAGCGTAAGAACCATTCACTTTTGCGAAAGATAAGCCATTTCCTTTATTTTCAGGCTTATTTATTATTACATAAGAAAGTCCAGCTGAGGGATAGAAGAAAGATTGAGACACCGTGGAGCTCCATTCATTTCTTGCCGTAACATCAAGGTACAACTTTTCTTTGAATCCAAGCACCGCATTACCAAATACAGCTTGGCTTAAGGTACTTACTGAGCTTTCAGACTTATTAAACAATCCGTTTAATGCAAATATGGAAAAGTAATTAGGGTAGCTTAATGATGTAGGAATTGTACTTGAAACAGATAGGCCATTATTAGTTGTCTTAGTATTGCTTACTCCTAAAAGTGTCGTTAAAGAAACTGCATCACTCAGAAGCTTATCCCCCATTAATAGCAGATCTGAATAGAAGTACTTTGTATCAAATTTTCCTAATCCATACCCGCCATTCGGACCAGCTACAATAGCTTGTGATGTTGCGTAATTGCGAAATTCAGTAGAATTTGCTATTCTATCGTAAATTCCTCTTCCCTGAACGCTTAGCCAATCGTTTAGTTTATATTTAGCCGTTAAAGATGAAACTGTTTGATCGAGTAAGTTATCATTTTGGTTTCTTTTTTGAACCCAGTAAGGATTTTGATTCGGGAAAGTTTCATTCCTGATATATGGCCAGTTTTGTACATACATTGCGCGTGTTGGATTCCATACTTCGAAATTACTGCCACTATACTTAGAAAAGTCATCGCCTGTAGGAAATGAATAAATGCCAATAAGGGCGCTGTAACCACCAGCAGCATTTTGGTTATATACCTTCTGATTAGTGTAATTTACCGAGGCATCCAACGATAATCTTTTATCCAATAATTGAGTTGTTACTTTTGTGGTAAAATTATCCCTGGTAAGATTATTATCTAGTAGAATACCCTTAGCGTTCGTATTAGCATAAGATAAATATATCTGCACAAATTCATTTCCACTAGATATAGATAGCGCATTTACAGCAGTAGTTGCAGGTTTAAAAAAATCCTTAAGATGTTTATCGCTACCGTTGGTTATTTTTGAACCCCAACTATCATTAAACCTTGGATCCGTTTGTCCATAGTTGGTTTGTAATTCTGGTAAACCTATGGCATTATCTATTGTGTTATTGGATGAAAAATCAACCCTTGCGACGCCAGCCTTTCCTTTTTTAGTTGTAATCAAAATTACGCCATTGGCGGCCTGGCTACCATACAAAGCAGCCGCTGATGCTCCTTTCATTACCTGGATACTTTCAATATTTTCAGGATTAATGTTAGCAAGAAGATTGGATCCGCCAAACATGGGAGCTCCATCGATAACATAAAGAGGCTCACTATTGCTGGTAAATGATTTATCTCCCCGCATCATGATCTTCGTGGCACTACCTGGTCCGAAATTTCCTTTGGTAATTACGGCTCCGGCTACTTTTCCGGCTAGTGAATTCACAAAACTTACATCCTTTACTCTGGTAAGTTCTTCGGATGCAATATTTTGAGTGGCGTATGTGATGCTTTTAGGATCTCTGCCAATTCCTAATGCTGTAACCACCACTTCACTTAAAGAAGTACTTGAACTTACCATGGAAATATCAACGGCTTCTCTATTGTTTACCTCTATCTCCATAGTTTCATAGCCTATGTACGTAACGAGCAAAGTTCCATTTTCAGGTGCATCTATAGAATAGTTGCCATTTACATCTGAAGATACACCAATATTGCTTCCTTTTACTTTCACCGAAACACCAATTAAGGTTTCACCTGTTTTGCTGTCGGTGACTTTTCCTTTTACTTGAATATCTAATTTGGGCATTGTTTTACCGGCAAGGATGTTGCTGCTGGGATTAGTTTCCAGCAAACCTTTAGAGATTCTTACGGCTGCTGTTGCAGGTAAAAAATTGGAACTAATAATTAGCAGCAAAGAGACAAAGCTCATGCACTTTATCCTTCGTTTTCCTGTTAAATACCTGTTTTTAGGTGTAGTAATTGATTTTTTCATTTATTTAGGTTTTAGGTTTATAATAATTACATTTTAGCTAATTCTATAGGCTTATGAACTTTTAACTGTTAGTGGTTCCCCAAAAATTTGACCTTAGGGAACGATTTTTTTTTAAAAGTATGCAGAGTAGAATGAGAAAAATGTTCTGAACTTAGCATGATTTATAACATGCTTAACTCATTTTTAAAATATAAAGCTTGAGGATAAGGAGCGTGGGGTAGTTCTGTAGATTCGAATTGGATTTTCCTGAAAGGCCAAAAGAAAACTGTAATTAATTGAAATATTAATCAGCTCTATTTTTCAAATTGTTTTTATATTGAAAAGGACTTAGGCTGGTATAATCCTTAAAAACTTTACAAAAATGCGAATCGGAATTATAGCCACACATATATGCAATTTCAGAGATGGGTTTATCTAATTCCATTAAAATTTTGCATGCATAAGTCATCCGCACATCAACTAGATATTGCGAAAATTTCATATTAGTTCTGTTTTTAAAGAATCGGCAGAACGATTGTATTTCCATACATGCGACTTCAGCCACTTGCTTTAAGGAAAGTGCCTCATGAAGATTATCATTAACGAATTTGAAAACATCGATTAACCTGTCGGAATGTTGACATTTAGGTTCTGTCGCTATATTCTTGCCAATAAAATTTCTGTCTTCCGAAATGGATATGAGATGTAAGACCTCTAATAATCCAATTGCTTTTTCAAAACCTGTTTTTGAAGCGAGCAATATCAGTTTTTTTGATATGTTAGCCTTCGTTTTGCCAAATATGTTGATTCCTTGTTGTGACTGCTGAAGCACCTCTTTAACTCCATCAAATTCTTTAACAAGAGAAAGCATAGGATCAAATATTGCAGGATTGATATACATAATGATTATCCTGGCATGCAGAGTTGAATCCAGTTTATAAAAAGCAGGATCACTCAACCAAAGATGCGGAACGCCTGCACCGATTAATACCATGTCACCCGGTTTATACTGAGTCACTTTATTCCCTATTATCCTTTTGCCATAGCCTTCGAGTATAAATACCAGTTCAAGTTCAGGATGTGCGTGAAAGCACGGTCGGCCATGCATAGGTGAGAATAAATAGGGCTGATCCCTCAATTCTACATGCAGAGAGTTATTAATAAAGGGGGTTATTTGTGTCTGTAAAAGTCTCATTTTTGTAAATGTAATTTTTACGATTGTTTTCCAATTATTCTATATTAAATATACTATATATTAGGATATTATAATACATTTTTAAAATTATTGATAATCTATTATAAATTACTGTTTTTGTGCAAGATGATTTTGATTGAATAGGTAAGGTCTGAAAATCGGTTTTGTCAGAAGCAGAGTAAATATGTTTTCGCTCTGCTGTGTGTGTTTCTGCTTCAGAAGGTATTGATTCAGTAGAAAAATTATAATGGTTATTAATACTTTAAGCACTTCTCCTGTAGGAATCTGCTGGTTTTCATGTTTTGCGGGTGTTTATTAACCGAGACAGTTTGCGTTATTTGGTTGATACGGTGAAAGCCTATAGTGAAAAGGCTAACATCTGAAATTATAATTATCACGCTATGGAATATTTTTTTGGAACGTTTATGAATCTGGATAAAGTCTGTATATGATTCTTAAAACTTTACTACGTTAAAACTGATGTTTTTTATAATTAAATACCCAGAATCTTTCGGTTAAACTCCTCATTGCTTCCTGTACCTGCAAAATCATCAAATGCCCTCTCAGTGACCCTGATGATGTGATTCTTTATAAATGCAGCTCCTTCGCGTG
>Ga0105050_10006266_pt1 | contig 14852 bp, 16 predicted proteins | sample FRY01_FD_78088 | JGI IMG/M metagenome (GOLD analysis project Ga0105050, IMG submission 78088) | Freshwater microbial communities from Lake Fryxell liftoff mats and glacier meltwater in Antarctica - FRY-01 | ecosystem: Environmental > Aquatic > Freshwater > Ice > Glacier meltwater ... | reverse complement strand
GAAACGATTTCCTTCAACAATTCTGATAATTATTCAATTTACAAAGGGGCGGCATTCCTCCCCACCCACAAGGGCGGCTTCGCCGTCGCTGAGTACAGCGAGTGGGGTTTCCTGCCGCCGTTCTATGAACAGCGTCAGTTAAGTAAAAGAGTAAAGGGTTCTAACAATAGGAATAAGCAGAGAGTAAAGGTTGCAAAGATACATGAAAAAATAGGCAATGTAAGATTAAATCATATTCATAATGTGACTACTACCATAATTCGTGAAAACCAAACGATATGTGTAGAAGATTTGTCAGTTACGAATATGATGAAAAACCATTGCTTATCAAAAAGTATTGCAGATGTTTCTTGGGGTGAATTCCTAAGACAACTGAAATACAAAAGCGAATGGAATAAGAGAAAACTTATAAGTATAGGTAAATTCTTTCCTTCCAGTAAAACCTGTAATAAATGTAAGTTCATTAATCAGGACTTAACATTAAAAGACAGGGAATGGGTATGTCCAAGTTGTGGTGAAAATTTGGACAGAGACTTAAATGCTTCAAGAAATATATTGGAGCAAGGATTAAATAATTTCAACTCTGATTCTGGAATGGAATCGGAGGATAAACAAAAACTGGTGGAGGCGTCTTCAGGTAAGAAGAGTCTTAGAAACCAGAAACCCAAACATCTTTAGTGTTTGGGTAGTTCATAGAATATTATTCATATCCGTTAGACTATCAGAAATGCCTTTACTAAAAATGCCAGTCCCTTCTCCGTCAATATCCTGTCCCATTGGAGCCTGACTAATTGTAGTATCACTCAACCAATGATCCAACTCCATTAAAGCGTTTATGGCTCGCTCATAATCAGCGCTTTGATCTTCTGTCTGATTGACATAAACATCAAAAGTTAATGATCCTCGATATCTACGCTGTTGCGGCGAAGATTGTTGCTTATCCATGAAATTGTCTTCAATTGGAGGCTCTACGGGTAGGTCTGTTTGAGATCGCTTTTTGATATTGATAAACCAACTCATATGTTTTACTCTTTTCTATATTTGTGATACTATTTTTTATACCAACTTATATGTCTATCATCCTTTTCGTATCTGTATAAAAAAAGAGAGCAGGATTACCTGCTCTCACAAAAGAAGCTAAAAAGCTTCTTCGCTCGTATGTGTAGAGTGCGGCTCTGGTTACTCCGCATCTCCATCTATATATACTTCGACAATACGTTGAATTATCCTTTGTTTTGCGGATATATTAAAACGAAAAAATATGTTTAACGTCTGGCCATTCTCTGTGGATAGCATTAATGACAGGTATTATATCAGGATCGTTTTTAATCAACCAATTCTCTGATCTTATTTGACCGTTAAAGTAAGGCAAAGCTATTGTCGCGGTTTGAAGTTCAGGGTTATATCTTCCTTTGTATCGTTTGCCGATTGAATCATGTCCAAAAGCCCAACCATGTGTTTTGCCTTGTTCTGGACGCAAATATAGATTGATACCAGTTCATTTAATACATAACCATATGAGCAGAGCCATTTCCATGTTCCGCTTCAATTTGAAATCCGTAACGCTCTAAAATAGGAATTAAATTTGGATTAACAACCCACAATCTCATCATGGTTTGTCCTCCCATATCCTCATACTCTAGCCTATCTGATTGATATGTCTTAATCGCTTCTGATATTAGTTTTAAGCCTGTCAGTCCCTTACGAAATTTAGAAAGAACAGCTATATCAAACGAATAAATCCAAACATCTCCTTCTCCATGCCCAGTGTTTTTATCATTAGACCATCCAGATGATATAGCCCCAACAACTCTACCGTCTTCTACAGCAAGGTGGGAAAGATTTTTAGTGTTATCAGGACGTATCTTAGTGTCTCTAAAAACTTGTTCTGCTTGGTCGGCATATTCATATTGATCGTAATCTACGTCATCAATTGTATCTACATTAAAAGGAATAATATTTGCCGACTGTTTGCCAAAAAAATGAAAAGCCTGTTTATACCAGTTCATAGAATATATCCACTAAAACATCTACCTTATACTATTTGCTCCGGCAGATTCATTCTTTTTCGATAGTTAGTTCGATCAATAATAGGGAATAACAACAATGTATCGACCATCAAAAAAGAAAAAAGAAAAACCTATTTGTTTTAAATGCAAAAAACCACTAGCAGAAGTGCATATAGAACGACCTCCAATCGAAGGAAGACTTAGAAGTTATATCAATTACGATGTATGTTACAGATGTATGGACGAAGATGATATTGAAGTATTTGGAGAGCTCAATCCCAAGCAGGTTTATATACTTGAAAACGCTTACAAAAATATGCAAGACCACAATGATCCATACTACTACAATCCAAGAAAACAAAGGCCAAAAGAAGTAAATTTCTTATTGATGTGGATGATTATTTAGCTTCAATCGACCCAACAAGAAATAAACCAAATCCAAAAGTTTTAGCTGAACCAATCCCGTTTTCTACAATTTCACTAAGTTTATTTGGATCAGCAACAGTAGTTTCTCCCCAAAAATCAGCATAACAATGAGAAGAATAGTGATTTCCCTTTTGTATATTTAACACGCCAGAATCTCGTATCTCAATTTTATCTGTATCTCGATTGAATCGAAAAGCCTCTCTAACCTCATCTCTGCCTGCTAGCCAACTCATCTGTTCGCTTGGATTAGAGATACCCAATCTTCTGGCTGGAGCAACACGCACACCGTCTGATCGTTGACAGTGTAGGTTCTTCACTGTATTCGCTAGCAAAGAAAACCATACTCTTTGCCCTTTTTCCCATTGATTAGGATAAGAGGCTGACTGGCATGTCACATCTCTCATTTCAAAAATCCGACTAGGCATTGGATTAGACGATAGGACTCCAATGGTCATACCTCTACCGTCCTGAAACGTTTCATCTTTGATTCGGAAAAAGAATCTAGATGCCAATCTGTTATTGTCAAATAGATCGCACAAAAATTGCTTCACCAGGTAAGAAGTAGAATTAGAACCACCTCTTCTAATTAAAACAAAAGGATCGTTAAAGCAGATTTTAGACAAGTACATCAACTGAATCCTTTACGTTGTTCACAACTTTCTTGATCCGTCTATATCCAAATCTTCTATCCCAAGACAAAGGAACATCTTGTATTATCTGAGAATTATCTTCATTTGTTTCTAAAATCAAATGGATATTAGATCGATACTTTTTTATGTTAAATGGAATCTTTTTATCTTCTCCAAACACTAAATCATCATATGGTTTAAGAAGATCATTTCTAGATAACACATCAATCAAAGTTCCTGTATATACTCCTACAGCAAGAGGCAAAGACGGAATACAACATTTCCTTCCTAAAAAGACAGGCCATACAGGGTCTCTAAATGCCTCCAACAAAATATTCAACAAATCAAGATCATCAGACTCTACACCAACAAGAAAATCTGCATCATGCAAATAATATTTGTGTAGCAAAAGAGACTTTTGTTTTTGTTTACCGTCTACAGAATTCCAATTAGCAGCTGTCTGGAATTCAGGATAAACTACACCTGGAGATAGAACACGAACTCCCATCGGCATTGTAATTAGTGACTGTAGTGTAATGTTGCCAACTTGTGGATTTCTCGCCGACATTCCTAGAGCGGCACATACACAGCCACAGTACCCACTTTTAGAAACAAATCTAAGAGTATCCCTATCAACGCCAGAACTTCTGACGCCCCAACTCATCATCGGTGAGCGATGTCTTGTCAATAGAATGTACATTAGATATATCCGTTACGAATTGCCCTGAACCATACCAGCGACTTTTGTAATCTCAGCGGTGATATCCGTAGCCTTGGCGATCAATGATTCATGTTCCTTGTACCGATCTTCTTTAACAAACTCAACAGTCTTAGCTATCAATGATGTATATTCGTCGTAACGAATCCAATCCTTCGGTTGATGAGATGCAATAAATTCCTCGTCTTTGGCATCACCGATAAAAGTAAAACCAACATATTTAGGATGATCGTCTGTCACCTTCCATGTTTTTGAGCCAAATTGCATTAAGGAACAGGAAATATTTGAAAGAGTGTCTTTTTCTATCCCATTATACATAAAATCACACAACAGAGAAGGTGAACCTTTTTCTCTCATAGCAACACCAACAAAATATGGTTTTTTTGAAGAAAAATTAGAGTAAGTTCCACCAATTGGATCACTATTAAGAATAGACATCAAAAAATATACAATATATTCACTAACAAGATCAGCATCGCCGTCGTTTCTTTGCAACATATCGCTAATGTCAACTGAAACAGAATTGTAATACGATCCGCCACCCGACAGCTCTCGATGCCCCATATGGGCAGCGCCATTATTGGTTTTATCATCGAGTGCCGTAAAAAAGTCCAGCACAGGACGATGCGATCCAGTGCTAATCATCTGGCTTCTCATCGTACATGACTGTATGGAACTATCTTGATCTGACGCAAACATTCTACCAAACATATCCAGAAGATGGTTTTTGTTGTTAGCGAGAACCGTTTTCTTCAAATAAACAAACAGTACATCTTTAGATAGTTTTGCTTCTTTTTTCTTTCTTTCGTTATCGTTTTTTATTTTAACAACTTCATTTTGAAAATCTTTCAATTCATTTTTGTTCGCCATAACATCTATAACAAACTGGTCAAGACTCTTAGCATCATAGCGTCCAACTGTTGCGTCTTTACCTTCTTTTGTTTCCACCCCAACAATGCGTAGGACAAAAGAAGCAAAACTATCAGCATCAATGTCAGCCATACCAGATTCAACTAATTTTTTCGCCAAATAAAGACGTAATCTGGTTTGATACAATTTTTGGTTTGAATACTTTTCAATCATAAGTCTCATTTGGCGACTATAAGACTGGACCGCATTGCGCTGTCTTTCGATACCTCCGAAAATACATCGCTTAATCATTCCTGCGTCATCAGTGTTCTGCCGACCAACAGGAACAGACCTAAGTACGTGAATTTCAATATGTTTCATAACGATTCTACCTTTTCATCTTTCATGTTAGAGAAAAACTCTTTTGCCCAACGAAACTGCGTTGACTTTGACTGTAATAAAATTGAACCACCAGATAAAGACCAATAGTAAAGGTCTATAAGCAATGTGGCATAATTTAAAGGAGTGCCAGAAGATTTGTGCATCATCATCAACCCATAGAGATATTTATCCAAATATTCTCTTTTATTTTTCAATAAAGCAGAAAAACGGCTATCGGCTGAATCGTTTTGATTCTTAAGTGATTTTCGAAAAGTAGCCCCAAAATTTCCAGACTTAGAATCATGGTGAGGATGTAATCCATAACAAGCCGCAACAATCGCAAAACAAAACAGATCGCGCTTATTATTAACAGCGTGAGCAAATCCCATCTTACAAATTACACGATATAAATCGATTGCCGCTATAGGAGATGACCAATATCTTCGCAAACATGCAAGTATCTCTTTGTCATTACGACACGTTTTCTCTAGAGCGGAAACAAATCGAATAGCATCTTCTTTTTTGAAATTAGACATTTTTGATCTTTTTTCTAAATTGGTGTAAAATTCCATCCGTCATAAAGTACAATTTCGGATCGATATTTCTACTTGCGGCAACTTTTGCAATACAGCTTTCGATCAAACCTAAAACCAATTTTCTCCACCGTTCTTTCGTCGTCTTTATTAAATCTTCAATTTCATCTTCTGATCCATTTCTAGCTTTTTCTTCAATTATGCGGACATTACCCCAAAACTCATCTTCGAGAGGAGTCCAATAGAAAGCCTCATTGGTTTTTTCTATATATCTCTTTATCATACTTTTTCGAGATGAACTATTCTTACAGGTACTCAAAAATACAGAATACATTGCTCTTTCGGCTTTAGCGGCAACACCAACTAAAGATTCAAGGTCAGATGATAATTCTTTATCAACAATAGAAAGAGGCATACTATAATGATCTTCTCTCCATGATTTAATCTCGCTATTGCTTGCATCCATTCCAAAACACGCAATAGAGGGCTTACGTTCATTTAAAATATCAAATGGAAGCTGTCTAAGAGCCATTAACCCAGTATTATTATTCCCTCTAGATGTCTCATGTTGTGAAAGAAAACTGTGAAAATCTTTCCAAAAATTGCCAGTGTTACATTTTAGCGTAACAGGTTTTTTATTACTGCCGGGCAAAACGATAGAAAAAGGATCAATATGGGTATAATCAATCTTACGACCGTTTTTATCTCGTTTCAAATATTGCCAATTTGGTAACAATTTTTGACGAACAACCAACCAAGTCAATGTAGAATAAAATCCAGACGGAACGGATTTAGATGATCGAAAATAACCTACATCTTCCTCCCAACAAGGTTTATCATCAGAATTATTCCTAGAAGTTGCAGCAGCAGAATTGAGCAAAAGAGTTTCAAGTAAATTTTTGCCTTCTAATAAATAAATCCCACCAGATGTAAAAGACAATGACTTACGATAACCACGACCAGCACTAATTGCATACTGTTGCGAAGAAATCAACAAACGAACAATTCGTGCATGATCGTATTGTCTATTTGAGGCATCAGCATCAGAAACATGAACAAAATAAGTTCTTGAAGTCTCTCCTACGAAAAACAAACGATGAACTGGATGAACGTTTTTCTTTACAAAAAACTTAACTTCTTCAGCAGAAGAAACATTTTGAAAGAAAGGAACATCAGGATCAAAAACATCAAATCGATTTTTCCATTTAAATATATATTTATCAATATCTTGTGAACATATTTGCTTCTGTTTCCATAATTCAAGCAAACGATTTTTAGAATTGATATTGCATGCTCTTGATAAAAAAGTGACAAGCAAACGATACAAAGAAGCATTTACAATTGGATTTTCAGCCGCAACAAATTTATAGAGATGAGCATTTAAAACAGCATCTCCTAAAGAAACTTCAACGATTGACATATCATCCTTAAGAACAGGAATCCATGGTTCGGTCAAAGTGTTAAACGACTGTTGTTGCGACATCGTAACCATTGTATCTATAAAAACGCAATTTACAAATCGCAAGACAAAAATCCCTGCATACAGGGGAAAAATCCATATAATCGGCAAGCACGGATATCCAGGTCCACCCCTGTATACAGGGAAGCAATGAAACGAAGGTGTCGCTCAATGAAGGCATAGACGGTCCACCCCTGTATACAGGGAAGCAATAATCGTCTACCAAGGATCGCGTGGTGATCCGCCGGTCCACCCCTGTATACAGGGAAGCAATGCGGCTGACCCATCAGGTGCAAGATGTTCAGGCGGTCCACCCCTGTATACAGGGAAGCAATAACATTTGGAAATTTGTATGAGGATGGTGTTACGGTCCACCCCTGTATACAGGGAAGCAATTCCCCAACGCAGGTATTTTTCAGTTGCAGAGGCAGGTCCACCCCTGTATACAGGGAAGCAATTGGGGCAACGACACTCCCCATTGTTCACGATGCGGTCCACCCCTGTATACAGGGAAGCAAGGCGGACTCAGATATCCTTGAACTACCCCCACGACAAGCGTGGGGGATTCTTCTTTCTACCACCGCAGCCAACTAACTGTTCTTTCAAACTGTTAACTGGTCTTACACAATGTCCAGAAGCGTAACTTCGGGTAGTCCCTACCCTACTTTTGTTTAATATATTCACAGCAGCATTCTCATCTCTATCCATGACCAACCCGCAATATGGACAACAATGAGTTCTTTCTGCTAAAGTCTTAGATACCTTCTTACCGCAACCTGAACAATTCTGACTTGTGTTCTTAGGATCGACTTGCTCAAATCGAACACCGGCTCTTTCAGCCTTGTATTCAATCATCGTTGCAAACCTACTCCAAGAAACATCAGCAATATGTTTTGCGAGTTTATGGTTCTTGAGCATCCCCGAGATGTTCAATTTCTCTAAAACAATATGACCATACTCGGTTACGAGGCTGGTCGAAACTTTATGCAGAAAATCGTCTCTCTGCCTTTTAATCTTTCTATGTACTTTAGCTACTCTTGTTCTTTGTTTGACTCTATTATTAGAACCCTTAGTTTTTTGAGATAACTTTATCTGGGCTCTTGCTAATTTGTTCTGAGACGACAACAGAATTCTTGGATTATCTATAACAGAGCCATTAGATAATGTTGCAAAAGATTTAATACCAACATCAATCCCTATAGATGGATTTTGGCTTTGTTTTGGTTCTTGAACAGATATGTCACAAGTCAAGACAACAAACCATTGATCTACGTCTTTGACAACTGAACAAGTCTTAATACATCCCTGAATAGGTCTGCTGTATTTAATCTTGACATCGCCAATCTTGGACAATGATATCCTGCGATTTTCATCGGTTAATCTGAATCCAGATTGAGGATAGCAAAAAGACCTATACCTTTGCTCTGGCTTAAATCTTGGATAACCTACTTTGCGTTTTTTCTTAAGACCTTCGAAGAATCTCTTGAATGTTTTATCAAGTCTCTTAAGCGTATTTTGTAGGACTTGAGAATGGACCTGTACTTGCCATTCATTCTTATTTTTGCTTAGAGCGTTTGCCTGATCTACATATTTAATTGAAATCTTATCTTCTTTGTATTTATCTATACGTTCTGCTAACGAGTTGTTATAGAGAAAACGACAGGTAGTAAGCGTTTGATTAAGTAATCGCTCTTGTCCTTTTGTTGGATTCAGTCTATATTTGAACGCCTTAATCACTTGTCTTTTGGTTCTCTATGTATTGTTTAATAGTTGCTGAGGAAACTGTGCCTGCTGATCCATAGTAACACCCTCTACTGAACAAACCTGATCCCAGAAGTATTTGCTTTTAAGAGTCTTGAACTTCTTAAAGATATCAACTGTTAAGATTGACTTAAGAGTTGTAGCAATGGCAAGCGGAGCAATCTTTGGTTCGGCTGAGACGAACAGATGGATATGATCTGGCATTACTTCTAATGCCAACATCTCCCATCCATATTCTTTGCATAATTCTTGCATTCTAATCTTAACGCAATCTTGTATTTTATCTTTAAGGACTTGATGTCTATATTTTGTTACAAATACTATGTGGTAATTCAGGTTATAAGCTGAATGTTTAGTTCTTTTGTTTTTCACTCTTATTTGCCTTTGGCATTGGATATGTCTGGTCCAATGCTTCTCTGACCAGATCAGAGAATGTTAGGTCTTGATCTCTTTCTATGCTTAGGTAGTGCGACATCTTTTTTATATACTTGAGTTTATCATCTGGTATTTTGATAGATACGGTTGTCATACAAAAACTCCATATTAGGGTTATACAATATTATTCGACATTATATATAATAATCCTTCACTCAATTTAGAATATTTTAAGGGGATGCTGTTGGCCGGCATTCATCCTCTACCACAAGGGTAGAGGTTTTCTGCCTCTAAATCCATAAAGCTCGTCCGATCGGTCCACCCCTGTATACAGGGAAGCAATGCTATCACCTACTGCTACAGCCACGCTGCCGGCGGTCCACCCCTGTATACAGGGAAGCAATCGCCGACTTGTCCAATATGTGGGTCGTGTACTCGGTCCACCCCTGTATACAGGGAAGCAATCTCTTCTTTGGGCAAATTTCTGCGCTGTCGATCGGTCCACCCCTGTATACAGGGAAGCAATTCGCTCCCTGGCGATGGCTGCGAACAAGCGAACGGTCCACCCCTGTATACAGGGAAGCAATTTGCCAACTTTATTTCCGGCTGCAAATTTTCCCGGTCCACCCCTGTATACAGGGAAGCAATATCCCGCTATATGCGGTTGTTATTCAATTATACGGTCCACCCCTGTATACAGGGAAGCAATACACCGGGGATGCTTTATCCATGACCGAGGAGCGGTCCACCCCTGTATACAGGGAAGCAATTTGCGGGTGGCCATTAATTCTTTTTCTAAGGACGGTCCACCCCTGTATACAGGGAAGCAATCCACGCCACCACTGGTTGGAGCATGGGTTCATCGGTCCACCCCTGTATACAGGGAAGCAATGAGTGCGTTAAGAACATTTGCCGTTACCTGTCCGGTCCACCCCTGTATACAGGGAAGCAATTATTAGTTCCGGTGAAATATTACCCTCGAAAGCGGTCCACCCCTGTATACAGGGAAGCAATGCCAACGAAATAGGTTTTCTCTTTTCGGCAAAACGGTCCACCCCTGTATACAGGGAAGCAATTGCTCGGGCGTCAGACGCCAATCAAGCGTTGTCGGTCCACCCCTGTATACAGGGAAGCAATCCAACCACAAGCATGTCGATGATGCCGCCGACCGGTCCACCCCTGTATACAGGGAAGCAATACTGCCATATTGTATCTAACCAACCCACAAAACGCAAATTCTTGTGGTTAGCAATTTTTAAGTCTATGACTATTCTATTTCTAGCCCGTAATACTGACTCAAAGTCAATTTCTTACCACTTATTACCGTGACAAAGTCTTCTGTCATCACAACAGGATATAAGTGACGCAATAAACTGCTCTTGTCCCATAACTCATGATGTCCAATCCCCTTTAAACAATCTACAACCTTCCGATTAACAACAGAAATCGCAGAATTAGAAATTCTTTCAATTAATTCTAGACTCATATCTTTTGCGAAACACTCCAAATAAACTTCTTCACCAGTAGGCAAATATGTTTTGTCATCCTTTAATTGAAGACAAACGATCTGAACGTTAGGCGGTATAATTCTTGCAATAGCACCATGCTGATAATTCATACTCAAAGGAATATTACTAGAATCACCCATCTCAACAGAACCATCACATGCCTCTAAGTCATCATCGTCAACCATCATTCCAGGCAGAAATGGATCAAGAATACTCTCCCCATCTTTCTTAACATAAGGATATGCAATCTTCCTGTAAAACGCTTTCAACTTCTTTTTGCGATCCGATTCGTCTCGATTGTCTTTGGTCTTTTTCATTTCCTCCTGCCAACACTCCGGCAAAGAATTAAAATAAACGTTCTCATAAATAAAATCTATTATATCCGAAGTGTCATCAGGCATACGGATAATCTGACGATTCGAATAGATAAACCAAAGATATGTTCGATGCATAATATACTGATCGTAAATCAATGATGCATCTACGTTGTTTTCTCCGTAAATAGGAATTCCCCCAATTAGATTCAAATCCACCATTATTGTAACCTGTGGATTCTTAAAATTTGATGGTCTCGACAATTTGGAACCAAACGAAATATCATGACGATGACACCTGCCAATGCGCTGAAGAATTAAATCTCCTGGAGCCATATCTGTCCAAATGGCATCAAAATCAACATCCAAAGATTGCTCTAAAACCTGCGTAGCAATAACAATTGCTTTTTTGGGTCTTTTCCCGTTCTCCCATGCTGCTCGCCCAAACTTATCCAAAACTATTTGCTCTGTCTCAGCACGCCATAAGCTAGAAGTTCTAGCATGTAACAAAATAATTTCGACATCAGAATCAGCTTGCTGCTGCAACATCTTTGCTATCTTTTGACTACGACCTACAACAGTAACAATCGAAGATATACATCCTCCGTTTTTTATACTATTAAGTAAATCGTAGCACAAAACCTGACAATCATATGACATTTTTCTAATAGCAAAAGTCTTTCGTTCTTCATTCAATACGGTCAACGACCTGATAATTGGCTTCTTGCCTCTCCCTACAATCGTTATTCTCGGATACAAAACGTCAGCATCAATAGCATTAAGATCAACCCTGCCATAAAAAGATCTAGCAATATTCTTGCGCTTACTTGCAGGTAATGTTGCCGATAAAACAACAACAGAACACCCCAAAAAGCTTAACCACCTTAATAAATGACAAAACAAATCACTCATGTAAACGTCATAAGCATGAACTTCATCAAAAATAATAACCTTATTCGCAAGTCCTAGCAATCGCATAAAGAAATAACGACTTTGTAATATAGCAGCCAATGACTGGTCTACCGTACCAACCCCGAAAGGAGCCAACATTCTTCTTTTTCCACTACTAAACCACTTATGAAACAAAAATGTGCTTTCATCATCTTTTAGTACAGCGGATTTTTCCTTGATGTCTTTATATTTCATTCCAGAACGACTGTGAGCCAACTGTATTGATCTCTCTTGTTCGTCTCCAATAATTCTATTGATAAAAGAAGAGAATCTATCAAACATAGCATTTGAAGTAGCGCACGTTGGCATTGCATCGTATATGCCACAATGTTTGTTTTTCTTCATTGCATAATGAGATAACGAATATCCAACTTCAGTTTTACCGCTGCCGGTTGGATTTTCTATTATCGCCAAAAATTGACCATTAACATCTTTTATAGCCTCTAAACATTCCCTTTGAGATGGATGTAGAGTCTTCCCGTCAAAAGCAATCTCAGGCTCCCAATCAACCACAGATTTGATAGAATGAATAAATCCTATTTCGTCTAAAATAGAATTAGCATGAAATATGACATCCTTTTGATAGGTAGTGAAATCAGACTCAACAAAACAATCGAATGGCAATGATGATGCAATCCAGTCCGCAGTTGAAATCATTCCACAAATACAAGGATAAATCCATTGATTCCATTTACCTGGTTTTTTCGGGCAAGGGATTTCTCTAACTTCAAAAAATGACGCTAAAATTTCAAGGACATTAGATTGTTGATCTTTCCACGAAGCCTTATCACTATCCATCAATCCTGCGGCTCTTTTGAATTGCCTTTTTTTTAGCGATATTCTTTTTTCAATATTTGAAAAAGTTCCATGATGCGCCCCAACACATAAACAAAAATCCTGCAAAAAATTATCTTCAATTCCTAAATTATCCTTGAGAAAATTCTTTATAATAATTTGACTAAGTTCTTGATGATAAAACTCTTCATTATTATCCGCCCAAACATTGCTAAAAGAATATTTATCACGTAAATAAATCCAACGTTCTTCGAATTTCTGTTCTTTAATAAATTTGGTCTTATTTTGAAATGACGGAGTAGCTTTTCCAACGTCGTGCCCGGCACCAAAAAAACAAAGCCATGAACAAAAATCTTCCTCTGATAAACTAACTGCTTTGGCAATACTCTTTCTAAACGTAGGATCAAGCCTCCACCAAATAGATTTTAAAACACAACCGACATCAAGACAGTGATATAAAACAGAACGAAAAGAAATAATTCCATCATGTTTTATCGTTTTTGCCCAAATTAAAAGATCAGTTTTATAGAAAGTGTCCAAAATACTTAACCGATTAGTCGTTAATGTTGTCATAAAACGATCCTTTTTTATGCCCATGTATACAGGGAAGCAATCTGGAAAAACATCTATTTGAAGACAACCGTTACGGTCCACCCCTGTATACATGGAAGCAATCAGGTCTGCGGGCGTAATCAAACTGGGATTGCCGGTTCACCCCTGTATACAGGGAAGCGATGCCTGCCGTTCCCGAGTTTGATCGGTTCACCCCTGTATACAGGGAAGCGATACTGCTATATTGTATCTAAAATAATCCACTTTTGCAACATTTCCACACAAAAAAGCCACAAACGGGCCAAACGAGCCATAGTCATAACTTGTATTACAACTAAATGTCAAACACCATACCGTCAAAATACTGCCGCATTGACCTACTGATCGTACTAGCATTAACAAAAATTGTCGATTCACCATTTTCGTGCTGACAATGGTCCACACCACGAGCCTCATGAATATGCCCAAATACATGCAGTACAGGCTTAATGTCCATCACCCTCTGTAATAATGCATATGAACCACATGGCGATCCTGACTGATTGCGATCAAGAATTCCATGCGGCGGAGAATGAGTTAATAAAATATCCGTATCGTCAGGAATCATGGCAAACTTTTCTGTTAACTGCGGCTCTATTTCAGAAATGCTACTTAAATTAGACGGACGATCTAAATTAAATGCCCAATCAAAAAACCACGGCTGCCACGGAGTCCCATAAATCTTTACCCCATCAATAATGACCTCACTGTCACAAAGATATGTCCAAGACAACTTGAGCCTATTAATAAAAGACATATCTTCCTGAAAAAGAAAATCATGATTTCCTGCAATCCCAATAACGTGACAAATATCTTTACGCAAACTTTTAATGTCTTCTAACCAACCCTTAAAATTGGAATCCATCCATGATCTTGCTAACACTCCACCTCTTCCAATAACAATATCGCCCCCAATCAACATTACATCACATGGAAACAAACTATCCACTTCTGGAAGTCTACCGTGAAAGTCGGCATATACAGCAATCTTCATATCTTATTATATGAAATTAAACACAAAAAAGCAATTAACATAAAAATTTTATGGCTAATTATCTTACTATCCAAATCAAAATCTATTATTTTACACTTTTATTTAATTCAATCAATTCTTTTTCTGCCATTCGATTTATAACAGTTTCAGCTCTTTTCGACGGTTTCTTGGTCAAGAAACTACATCTCTTGGCTTTAGTGTAATCTACCTCAAAATCATACTGCCCAGCCGTAATGTCAATAATTTCTTGAGTCTCTTCATCTTTCAAAAACCAATGAGATGTTGCTAAACCAAAAACTTCAACCTTCATTCGATATGGACTATACGCAGAATTTTCCCCACCAGATAAATGATAAAAAACCTCACTCGCTACATAACAATGACCCCATAACGAATTCTCTCTGTTCCTCTCTCGATATTGCGGCTTAAGCAAATCAGAACTAAGATTCTCAATAATAAACGATATAAGCTTTACATTTTTCATTTATTTACAACACTGGATTATGCGGATAATCTAATTTCTCATACTCCTCAACCGACACAAGAAACTTACAAAAAT
>Ga0105050_10006265_pt1 | contig 14853 bp, 13 predicted proteins | sample FRY01_FD_78088 | JGI IMG/M metagenome (GOLD analysis project Ga0105050, IMG submission 78088) | Freshwater microbial communities from Lake Fryxell liftoff mats and glacier meltwater in Antarctica - FRY-01 | ecosystem: Environmental > Aquatic > Freshwater > Ice > Glacier meltwater ... | reverse complement strand
CCTTACATGTTTCATTTAAAAAGAAGTTCAAGTTAAATGCTTTGTTATGAGAATTGGTATGAGTTGTCGTTGTAATATTATTATGCGTTCCATTTTCAATAACTTTAAGCATCATATTTTTCATTTCAGAGTTTTCTTTTATTAGCATTAAGATAAGATCTTTATCAGTTGGTTCACTTATTTTTTGTTTTTCAATGTAAAAACATTTTGTTTTATGTTTCCATAGACCATTTCTCGAGTGATACTCTTTATTACAAATGTAGCATATGTGCTTAATATCGTTAGGCTCATTTTTGCTCACTATTTTGTCACCTGTTGTCACCTGGACATGCTTACTAGACAATAAATGACGGCTAAAATTAAATTTTTTACAGCATGTATAATCACAAAATTTACAATAAAAAATATTTGGCTCATTTGGCTCATTTTTGCTCGCTATTTTGTCACCTAAAGTTTCCATAGTATTTCTTGAGAAAATCTTTTTAAATTAAAATTTAAAAAATTATCGTAACAAAATGAAAATTATTTTTTCTGTCTCCAGACCATAAAATTCAATTATGCTCACAAATACGTTTTTTCTCAACATCAAAACAGGAAAATCAAAAAATGGACATTTATAAATGTCCAAAAATGAAAACTCAAAAAAACTTTCCCCAAAAAATTTCAATGAAAAATAGAATAAATTGGAAAAGTAACTTAAAGAAACTCTGAATCTTCGGCTTACATCAGTCGCCTCCCGTTTTACTTTGCGGCTTTAAGTTGTTTTTTTTAAATATATATTAGCGACCCGTCCAAACTTTTATAACCGGTTTTAGAATAGTGCCTTTTTTTAAGCTGTCTTGATATTCATTAAAAGTGTAACCCCATTTTAAATAACTTTGTATCTTACCAAAAAGTGATTTTTGATATGCTATTTTTGGATTATCTGTAAAAAATAAACATCCCATTATTCTCTCTAAACAACATCTATCTTTTCTACATAAAACTGCTGAAATTAAATTAGTTAATCCATATTTATTTTCAAGACTTAATAAATAATTGTGATTTATAAATGTTTGACAACCAAAACAACCGTACCATTTATCATCTGTCATACCTAATAATCGAATATCATTAAAATTAATTTTATCACAAATATTGTAAGAATTTCTTAAATTTCTTGCAATTCTTACTGTATTATCACTATTTTCTTTATCTTTGTCAAAATGCCATAATGGCATTACATTAAAATGCTCTAGTTTTTCAAAATTTATTTTTTTATGAAAAAATACGCTATCATGTATGATAATAGCATTGTCGAAAAATTTATTTTTAATATAATAATAATATGGCAGCAATTCTCCTCGACCATGAAATTCTGATTGTATTATTTGAACGTTTGGATAATTAAACTCAGCTTTTACTAAATCTTGATTACTATTATCATCTATTATTACTATTTTTTTTGTCGGATAAAATGTATTTATTAGCTTAACTGAATGATTCCAATACATATTAGTTTGCTCTGAATTAACGTGCCGAGTTATTATAAAACCAAATGAACTCATAATATAAATATAGTTATATATTTCTATTATAATTTTAACTTTATCTAAATATAAGCAGGAATTTTATCAATATCAATTATATTTACAGGAACTTCACCTTTATACTCATAAGCATCAAATTCAGGTCTTTCTAATTGAGCTTGAGGTGTATGATTATGTACACATCTTGCTATCATTTTATACAACTTAAATTCAGGATATCTGTCTACACCATTACCTTTATATAACATATTTAAACCTTTGTCATCTAAACACCATTCTGTAATTATTTTTTTAACAGGATCTTTACATTTACTTAAATCTTTAATTTCATCATAATCATCAATAATAAAATCAAAAATAGAACATGCTAATCTACATAAATCAAAACTATAATTTGGTTCTAAACGTGGCTTCTTTTCATCTAAGTATGGTTCAGTATTATATTGCGTTGCCGCATCACCGCCGGATTGAAAACTATCGCTACAAAATAGATTTCCATTAAACTTGTAAATGCTGCGACCAAAATCTATAATTTTAAATATACGACCAAAAGTTGGCACTTTATAATACTTTTTCTTATAACAATAATAAATGTATTTATCAGTTGTTTCATTAAACATAACGTTATTAGTATGCAAATCATTATGTGTAAAATGAAATGCCTTTTGGTATGTTATTAATATCATAATAATTTGCATAAATGCTGATAACCATTCTTCTGTTTTTAAATCATGACACAATATTAAATCGTCAAATGTAGCTTCGCAATTTTCCATTGCTATTAGTTGAATTGGAAATTGTGGAATAATTGCGTTTATTCTCTCTTCTTCAAATTCTGATAAATCTTCACCATCTACATTTTCAACGTCTACTTCTTTTAATGATTTTTCATCATTTTCAATAAGTTCATCAATATTTTCATCTTCTTCTTCATTTGTATGTGATGTTCTTGAAGAACATGTTGATTTTGATTTAAGAGATACATTATCTGTATTTGGTATTGTTTCAAGCAAATTTGAATTAGTTATATCAACTAAATCAACTGACATCTCTTTAAGGTCGTTTAAATCAAATGTATTTTCATCAAAAATATCCTCAAATTGTTCGTCATCAATTGATTTAATTGAATAATTTGACTTTACACTTATATTATTACCAATTGTAATTGGTTTTAACTTTGTATTTTCTTGTTGGAATAAATATTCATAATCATCTATTTTAAATAAGGTTCCTTTGTTTTTATTGAAAAACTCTGAATTACTTAAATAGTCTATATCATCAAATACATTAATTGTAAAATTATTTTTAATACCTAAAAAAGAACCATAATAATCAACACCATTTGTAAAGTTATGTTCATAAATTAAATTACTTGAGAGAAATAAAAATAAACTATCTACATATGCAGCATTATTTGGGTCGATAATTTTTGAATTACATTCTTTTTCTGTTGAATTAAGTTCTGGAAGCGTAAAATTACGCTTATCATTAATGTCATACTTTCCAGTCATATACTTAAATGGGTCTATTAATGGAGCCAATTTAAAAAATACTAACTTCTCTTTCGTCTTGTTTGTTGCATTTTTAACATTACAATAAAAAATATTTTGATTACTTTCATCAGTATCATTATCTTCTTTAACATTTGTTAAAGACCATTTATGATTAAAATTAATATTATTATAATTTGTGTCATTTAAGGAGAAGAACTTTTTATAAATAGGAATATAATTCTGCACTTTTGAGAGAAATAGTGTTTTTGGGTTCTCTAAACTTTTAAAAAGTTCTTGGTTCTTTCTTTTTTGATAATTGACGTTTATCATTCTTTAGCTTTTTATTATATAAATTAAAATCATTTTTAACTTATTATTATAGTTTATAATATATTTAATTGCGTTAAAAGAATTAAATAATTATTTAATTAATAACTAAATATGACATCTCTTGAGTTAAAAAAATTTGATATGAAAAGCATTCAGTTTAAACCTAATGAAAACAAGGGTCCTGTTGTCGTGTTAATTGGTAAGCGTGATACAGGTAAGAGTTTCTTGGTTCGAGACCTGCTTTTTTATCAGCAAGCAATTCCAATTGGAACAGTTATATCCGGTACTGAAGAAGGCAACGGGTTTTATAGTTCAATGGTGCCAAAATTATTCGTTCACAATGAATATAACACTGCTATTATCGAGAACGTTTTAAAAAGACAAAGAACAGTTTTAAAACAAGTTAAAAAAGAAATGGAGACTTACAAACGCACAACTATCGATCCTCGCGCATTTGTTATACTTGATGACTGCTTATATGATGCGACTTGGACACGCGATAAAATGATGAGGCTTTTGTTCATGAACGGCAGACACTGGAAGGTAATGCTAGTCATAACAATGCAATATCCTCTTGGTATTCCGCCAACACTAAGAACAAATATTGATTATGTATTCATTTTAAGAGAAAATTATATAGCAAATCGTAAGCGCATATACGAGAATTATGCTGGTATGTTTCCAACATTTGAGAGTTTTTGTCAGGTCATGGATCAATGCACAGAGAATTATGAATGTTTAGTTATAAATAATAATTCAAAATCTAACCAATTGAGGGACCAGGTCTTCTGGTATAAAGCCGATTCACATGGTGATTTTAGATTAGGTTCAAAAGAATTCTGGGAATTATCTAAAAATATTGGTTCTGACGATGAAGAAGAAAAATATGACCCGAATTCGACAAAGAAAAAGGGCGGTGGACCTAAAATTAGTGTTAAAAAGACAACTAAATGGTAAAAACCGCTTTTATAAAATCCGCTTTGGTTTTGCCCAAAGCGCTTTTTGAACAAGAAACAAATATAAAACAAAATGGGGGGCAAAATAAACAAACTATATTGTTAACTATTAAATGCTTTAAATCCTTATGTTTAAAAGCGCAAACAAGCAAAGCATCAGAAATTCACGAATATTATATGAAAATGGAAGAAGTTTTACATCAAATTGTAGAAGAAGAAACAGACGAACTACGTCTTCAATTACAACAAAAAGAAAGTGTTATTTTGGAAAAGGAAAAAGAAAAAGATCAATTATTAAAAACCTCTAAAAAAAGAAAAACAAAAAGCAGTTGAACCGCTAAAATGAGTCGATGTGTTAAAAGTAAAACTATTGTTAATGACTATTATTACACAACTATTTAATTTAACAATCTTCCATAGATATTGATACAGGATATTTAATTAAACAATATTCTCTCCAATCAGTTCCTTTTCTATTTAATTCAGACCATTCAAATAAAAATTTGCCATTACGCGCTTTTTCAGGAAAAGGTTGCCATAAATTATGCTTAAAATGAAAAAGCAAATTCATTGTCGTCATTTCATTCGATTTACATAATGGATATTTATCCATTATTTCAATTAAATGCGATTTATTACATACATCTAATATATTTGTATCATAAATCCAAAGACAATTTAACATATGATGTTTTTCAAGTATTTCATCTCCATATTCGCTAATTAAATTAGCAACTCTCTCTCCATTATCATAACTGATTTGTGCCTTAAATAATGTTCCGTCAATTGGTGCTAACAATTTGCCCTTATAATCTAATTCAAGCAGATATTTAACATCGTCAAAAATGCGTAATCCTGCATCTAAATATACAACTCTTTCCCATCTCTTAAAATATTCGTCAAATATATGTAATTTCTCCCATTGATTTATTTTATTTATTTCTCTCTTATCTCCATCTGTAAAACCGTTTAAACCAATTTTTATTAATATTTCACTTTTATCTATTATATCAAATTTAACTTCTGTTATGCCATAATAATCAATAAAATTTTTATTTAAATCAAAATCAATTGTAGCTAATACAATTGGACCTTGCCAATTTCCCTTTAAACGCAAATCTCGTATAGTTATTTTTGCTTTATCAAAATATTTTTTATCTGTTATTAAAGCAAATGTTGTACTATTATCTTCCTTTTTTAAACTTTCAATTAATTTTAATTCCATATAATATTCAAAATCTGACAATTCTCTTAATTCGTGAAATGTAAATGCATGATCAGTATTTTTAAGCATTTTTATATGAAAATTTTCATTATGAATTTGTTTAACTTCATTTGTTTTTGCTATTTCTTGAATCCATAATCCAATACATAAATCATCACAACAATGTTTAAAAGAACCGTTAATTCCAGTTGTTTGGACGTAGTTATAAATATTTTTATATAATGCGTTAGAAATAGCGTATCCAGCTCCGCCAGACATATATAAACAAAATTCTTTTTTAATATGATCAAGTTCATGTCCAATATAATAACATTCGTTAGAATTAAATGTAGACAAATAATTATCTAGTTTATCAAGAAATGCAAACGTATCATCGTCTATGAAAATGTACCAATCATAATTTAAAAATTCATCATTCATATTATAAATAAAATGAATATATTTCCAAGTAATATTTGTACTGTCGTCCATTGTATTCCAACCAAATTGTCTTCTCTCTACGTTTGCAACGGAAGTTAAATAATATATATCGTTTTTATTAACATATTTTAAAAAAGTTGTCATTTGGTAAGCAACGCGTGTATCTAAATATTTGTTGCATGTCGAAATAATATAACAAATTTTCATTTTATTATATTATTTTTATACTTTTATATAGTTTTTTTAATAGTAAGATTTTTTGCTCTTTGCTTAACGTTGATTTATTCAACATCTTCCATAGAGTCCATCTTTTTATTAGCAAAAGGACCTGAAACTAGAAGACTTTGACCATTATCAGTCTTACCAACAATAATATTTTCACCTTCAAATAACTCATTACAAATGTCGGCAGTTGAAATATTTTCTTGCTCTCTAAGTGCGAATTCTTGTGAATTGGCATTATTAATTCCAATAAGGTTGCCATTTTTGTCAACAGTTTGAGTAAGAACATTACCAGACTTTTCAGCCTTTTTAACGTTTTCTTCAATAGCATTAGTTCTAGCTTCCTTAATACGCTCTTTAAAAGCAGAATCCGCTCTAGCATCATTTTTATTCTTTTCACTCATCAATTGATTAAGTTCCTCTTCTTGATATTCAACACGACCGGTCTTGTAAGCATCAGGATCCATTGGCGCCCACATTCCAACAGGACAAATTTTAATATCATGAACAGGGTCAATTTCAATTAGCATTTTGCATCTAAGCTCCGCCTCTTCTTGAGTAGGATAACATCCACGAATTTTAATTCCTCTAACATTGGTTTGAAAGTTGTTGGCAATATCAAATTTTTTCTGAAGTTCTTCTTCATTGTTATCAACAAAAGTCTTGTAATCATCATCCATACTTGATTTATTAATATTTTCTTGTTCTTCCTTAACAAATTCCTTAAAATCATTCGAGAGATCGTCAAAAGACATATTGTATTTATAAGAAACAAAGTTTAGGAATTGAACAAACTTTTCCATTGATTTACTTAGTTCCCACTTCTTTAGGAATTCTTCAAAAAAGAACATTTCCTTTTGTTTTAAAATAGTTTCAGGAGAAATAAAAGAAACGCAAGCCCAATGTTGACCAGCAATAGGTTTATCTTCTGTAAGAACATCGACATATTTAGGATTTTGTTTTCCATTAGTTTGTTTTCTCTCAAAAGCAATTTTTTTAGCACTACTAGTATTTTTAGCACGACTCATTTTTAATTATTTAAAGTATTTAATTTTAAGTATTTTATCGCATACTATATATATTTTTTTCTTTTTATTTAATATAAATGCTCGGTCTTATTAACGTTGCTGAACTTGTTAAAAGAATTATCAAGTACCTTGTTGAAGGTTTAATGGTTGCTATTGCTGCTTATGCTATTCCTAAACGTTCCTTAAATTTTGAGGAAATTATCTTGATTGCCTTAACTGCCGCCGCCACCTTTAGCATTTTAGACACTTACGTTCCTTCTATGGGAGCCACTGCTCGCTCTGGTGCTGGTTTTGGTATTGGAGCAAATTTAGTCCGTTTTCCAGGTGGATTTTAAATGAAAAATAATATAAAATAATATATTTTAAATCTAATTATAATATATATTATGGCAAAAAGAAGATATACTCGCAAGCTTAATACTCGCAAGCGTAAGGCTAGTAGAAAAATGAGCGGTGGTGCGTTAGATGAGAAAGCCTTGCTAAATTTAGGTTTTACTGCAGAGCAAATTGCTACCCTAAATAGTTATAATATTGAAAATATGGATTTAATTACTATGTCTTTACAGCAAACAAATCCTCAAACCGGTGCGAATTTTACACCCCAAGAATTAATAGACAGCTTAAATGATGTCCAAAATGAAATAAATAATATGGATGATGACATAGAAATCGCAGTTGATGGTGTTAACCCACCTTTAGATGAAAATAATGATGTAGAAGCTAATTCTCCTTTACAAATGCCAAACAATTTAGATGAAATGCCTGCATTATCAATGGCAGATTTAGGACCATATTCACCTCGCTCTGTAACAGAGGAGCCAACTGGTGGTAAGCGAAGCTTGAAAAAAAGACGCAACAAGCGTAATAAACGAACTATGAAAAGACGTAATAAGCGAAGCTTGAAAAAAAGAGGAGGTGGTGGTTGTTTTGGTAATGGTGTAGGAGCAAATGCTTATGATCCAAATAACTCAATATTTAATACGAGAGAATTACAATTATTTCCTTATAAACCAAATTAAATAGTTGGTATAAATTCCCAATCCAATTCTTCGCATATTTTTTTCCATATTTCATCTTGTTCTATTCTCTTCTCTCTATCTTTTAATAATGGAAATAATTGTAAATACTTCTCTTCACCTAAAAGCTCGCAAAGCTTATATGCTGTATAATAATAATTTAAAAAATTAACACGATCATCAGGACAAAATTTAGAATAAGGTGATTGTAGTTCAATAAAAAGGTTACATAATTTTTCTTCTAATTCTTGAGACATAACTGGCGGTTTAATGCCTAATTTATCTTTAATAAATGGTATATGTTCATAATATTTATTATAGCCTAATTTTTTTAAAATCTCTTTAGTTTTTAAATTTGTAATTTGTTCTAATTCAATTCTCTCTTTTTTAATTTGAATTTTTATATTTTCAATAACATCATGAGGAATTTGTGTAGTTTCTTTGCCTTGAAATTGTGCTAATATTTCCTTAAAATGATTAATGCGTTTATAAGCATAAAAACATACTTCTTTTGGTGGTTCTTTATAAGAAGGTTTTTCATTTTCAATTAAATAAGGAATGCTTCTTGAACAACAATCACAAACTAAAATACCTTCATCTTCTACTGGAACTAACTCACCTTTAAAACAAAATTTACATATATCAGTTTGAGAAATAAAAGCATTAATATCTAAAAAATTATCATCAATATTACTTAAATATTTTTGAACAATATTATTTGCTTCTTTTTGAGCTATTATTTCATTATCATCTTCATTTGTTTTAATTTTAAAAAATGAATTAATAAGATTTGTTTTACTGTTTGAAGTGCTTATATTTGTTCCAGATGATATATTTTTTTTATTTTCAAAATACTCAAAAATATATTTAGAATTGTCCAAATAATATTCTTTTTTTTTTAGCTTGGTATCTTTAATATTTGTATTAATTTGTTCAATTTGGTCTTTAATATCAAGACGTTGTTCAATTGTTAAATCTTCATTATTTAATTGGTTTTTTAATAAATTTCTCTCATATTTTAATTCTGGGATTTTATTGTTTTCATCCTTATCAAATTCATTAATAATTTCAGTATGTTTTATATCTAATGTTACTGCAGATTTTTTGTTAAATTTAAATTTTTTATTAGACTTCGGTTTAAAGCTTGGCATTTCTTTATTATAAAATACTTGTAATTTATTTAATTAATAATTTACAATAAATATAAATTTTTATAATTAACTTTTTTATTTTATAAAAAAATTGATTATAAAAATAATTTAAATAGTAATTGTATAATTATTTAAGAAACTACAATGAACTTGATTTTGGATAAGATGTTTATTAAGCGATTTTGTTTGCCTGTTGATTCAGATATTGCTTCGTATGAGAGAGGCGTAAATAATGTTTCACCGTGCGTCTGCGGACATTATAATCACGTGTCATGTATTTTACAAGGGAAAGGGTGCTATGAAAAAAGCTAGAATATTAAGTTTTGGTGTAAATCAAATGGGTCATACTAATGGAAATACTCCTGGAATACACGCAGAGGAAGATGCATTATCAAAACTAATGCCTTTAAAGTATAAAAAGAGATTAGAACCAATTAATTTATTAGTAATTCGATTGTCATCAAAAAATAAGTTACAATCGAGTAAGCCTTGTTCTAATTGTATAAAATTGCTTAGCATAATTCCAAAGAAGAAGGGATATAAGATAGAGAATGTATATTATTCAGATGAAAATGGAGATATAATAAAAACAAATTTACAAACTTTAGAAAATAGTGAACAACATTATTCAAAGTATTATAGAAACAAGCAATTAGATGTAATAGTTAAATCCTGATTAATGTTTTCTTTATTTTAAGTAATATGAGTAATTTAGATTTAAAACTAAATTTTGATTCATTAAAATCTTTAGAAGATCACGATATCAAGGTGGATATTATTAAGTTTCAAAAAATGTTATTGCTGTATAATGCTTTGGAGCAAGGTTGGGCTATTAAAAAGAGAAATGATTCATATGTCTTTAGCAAATCTCACGAAGGTAAAAAAGAGATTTTTGAAGAATCATATTTATATAAATTTATGAAGAGCAATTTAGATATAAGTAAAATAATATCTTAAAATATTATAACACATATTATTTAATTTAATGAAAATTAAATTAATTAAATTAATTAAAATAATTAAATTAAAATTCAAAATTTTTTTATCTTTAGCTTAATTATAACAATGGGAGGTGGATTAATGCAACTCGTCGCTTACGGAGCCCAAGATGTTTATCTTACGGGCAATCCTCAAATTACATTCTGGAAGGTTACTTACCGCAGATATACCAACTTTGCTATCGAATCAATCGAGCAAACTTTCAATGGTCAAGCCGATTTCGGTCGCCGTGTCCAATGTGTCATCTCTAGAAACGGTGACCTTGCCTACAGAACTTACTTACAAATTACTCTTCCTGAGATCAACCAACTTATGGGTCTCGGAAACTATTCTTCTGGCCAAAATACCGGTGTCTATGCCCGTTGGTTAGATTTCCCCGGTGAGCAACTTATCGCTCAAGTTGAAGTCGAAATTGGTGGTCAAAGAATTGACCGTCAATATGGTGACTGGATGCACATCTGGAACCAACTTACTATGACTGCTGAACAACAACGTGGATACTTCAAGATGATTGGTAACACCACTCAATTGACTTTCATCACTGATCCTTCTTTCTCTGATGTTGAATCCCCTTGTGACTCTGCTGCTCCCCGTCAAGTTTGTGCTCCCAGAAACGCTCTTCCTGAGACCACTCTTTACGTTCCTCTTCAATTTTGGTTCTGTACCAACCCCGGTCTTGCTCTTCCCCTTATTGCTCTCCAATACCACGAAGTCAAGATTAACCTTGATATCAGACCTATTGATGAGTGCTTGTGGGCTGTTACCACATTGAACTGCAACACCAACCCTTACACTGGTTCTCAAGGTCAATCCCCCGTTGGTCGCCCTGTTCCTGCCACCATTGCTTACAATCAATCTTTGGTTGCGGCATCTCTCTATGTTGACTATGTCTTCCTTGATACCGACGAGAGACGTAGAATGGCACAAAACCCCCACGAATACCTTATTACTCAACTCCAATTCACTGGTGATGAGTCTGTTGGTTCTTCCAGTAACAAGATCAAGCTCAACTTTAACCACCCCGTTAAGGAGCTTATCTGGGTTGTCCAACCCGATCAAAACGTTGACTATTGCTCGTCTTTGACTTGCGATGCTCTCCTCTTCAAGGTCCTCGGTGCTCAACCCTTCAACTACACCGATGCTATTGACGCTCTCCCCAATGCTATCCATGCTTTCGGTGGACCCAGTGCTATAGCTGCTGACTCTCGTGCTTATATTGATGCTCGTGGTCTCTTCCAAGATGCCGGTGCTCTTGACTATATTCCTGGAGCTGATTTCACTGGATACTGGCACGGTCCCAGTAACCCCTACAACGAGGTTAACCTTGGTGGTGTTGCTGTTCCTGGAGACGCTCTTGATCAATCTCACCTTGATAACTCCGGTGTTTCTGATGCCGGTACTTTCGTTCTTTCTGAGACCTCTATTGACATGCACTGTTGGGGCCAAAACCCTGTTGTTGTTGCTAAGCTCCAACTTAACGGTCAAGATCGTTTCTCTGAGCGTGAAGGATCTTACTTCTCTTGGGTTCAACCTTACCAAGCCCACACCAGAAACCCTGATGAAGGCATTAACGTGTACTCATTTGCTCTTCGCCCCGAAGAACACCAACCCTCAGGCACGTGCAACTTCTCCAGAATTGATAACGCCACACTCCAACTTGTGCTCTCAAATGCTACGGTTGAAGGCACCAAGACTGCCAAAGTTCGCGTTTATGCTACAAATTATAACGTGTTAAGAATAATGTCGGGGATTCGATTCGTCTGTCCCAAACAGTTGGCTGCCATATTAGATATTTGCTTACTAATATGGGTAAACAGTGTAAAGCAAATATGCGACTTACAACATATCGCATTATATAACCAGCTAGTCTGTGTTTGACTATTTACTAGTCAGATGGAGGCAACATTTCTAAAATGCAGGAACATCCTTAGAGCCTTTTCTACTACTTTGTTAAATGAAAGTTTAACAAATACCCAGGGTAACGACCTCGGGCATAGTAATAACGAAAAGGATTGGACAATCCGCAGCCAAGCTCCTAAGTGCGATAATGCAAGCATATGGAGAAGGTTCAGAGACTATAATGGAGTGGGTCTGAGAAAGTTAGCAACTTTCAGTGATGACTTAAGGGATAGTCCAAGCTCAAATCAAAAAAATTTGGGTCGGAGTAGGCGAACTCGGGGCGGGTTGGCTTATTCCAATTAAATATTTTGTTACGATTTATCGTGTCATTATATTTTAATATTTATAAAAATATAATTTAATAATATAAAATAATTGATATTATTAAAAATATAAAACGAAATTTAACAAATTGTAAACCGGTTATTTATGAATCTGAATTGTCGAAAACAGATTATGAGTATTACAATAAAATTATAAATATCTTTGCTGAAAATTTAGTATAAAAATATATTTGTTATTATATAAAATGGATAACAAATATAAAACACAATTTAATCAAATGAAAAAAGAAAGACGTCAGAAAAAACGTTGCGTTAAACGTTCTATTACTGGTGAAGAAGTCATTTTTATATTTGAAAAATTTATTGAAGGATGGACTACAATTAGAATATACAATACAATTATTCAAAATGATAAAAACTCAACCGTGAATAAGAAACAAGTAGAAACTATTGTGTCAGGTAATTGTAAAGTATATGAAAATGAATTATCATCTGAAAAATACAAACATTATCTAAAGTTGAGAGAAAAAATATATGAGTTACATAATACTAATAAAATTATTGATGATTTAGAAAACAATATTTATCCTGAAAAAGGAGAACACACACTTCCAAAATATGTATCACTAATTATAGCAAGAGAGAAACCTCATTTGGTATTTGAAAAAAGATTAGAAGACAAAAGATTGAATATTAAAATGGTTTTGCCAGAAGAATATGATTTACAAGAACAATTATCTATATTAAATGACAAAATTAAAGCTAAATATGAAGGTGAATGTGTATTATAAATAAGTCAAAAAGACGCTGATAAAACTTGATGGAGCAAAACAATATAGGAGTGGAGGTCATAATAAAATAAGAAAAAATGTAAAATCAATAGTAGGAATTTAACCTACGATGGTCTTACTTTTCCTCTTCTTATTTTTTATTTTTATTCTTCAACTTCTTCTTGAACGGTATAATCATCAACAATATCATTGTCTACTTCTACATAAATACCATTTTCAAAGACCACTTTACGAGTATTAAATAATTTATTCATATTAATAATTTCTGGTTTCTCTGTTTCTGATGTAAATAGCTTTGCGATTTGTTCGTCATCTCTAAAACGAACAGTATATGTTTGTTGTATATTATTTCTTCCAATTCTACCCATAGCTTGAATAATTTTTTCTTGAGTCAATTTTAAGTCCTTACTTAGAAAACCATGACAAAACTGATAATTTGTTCCATAAATATAATCACTTGAAGCAATAATCATATATAACTTTTGCTCGTCAGCCATTTTTTTCATTATTTCAGTATAAGTAATATTCTCATGATTGATAAACACGCCAATACCCATCATTAACAAAACCTTCCATAAATTATCAACGCCTTTCAGAGCCATAATATCCGATACAAAATTATCATCAACATGACTTGTGAATACATTTTTATATTCAATTCCTTCAGCCCACTTATCTAAATGCATTTTTTTATTGGGAATAAACCCATCATTTAATGTTGCGGTTTTAATCATCGCTCTTAACGTATTTACTTCTTCCGTCAATCTTGATACATTACCAGAACCCTTTCCACCTAACTTTTCAGGAACATCTCTTCCAAATTTATTGAGGTCTTTTCCAGTTTTACTTCTTCCAGAAATTTGCTTTCCTCCACCAAAACTTTTCACTTCATTTCTAATTACTTTTTCTGATTCTTCTTTTATTGCTTCCAATTCTGTTTCTAACTCAAATAATTTCTCATTAATTCCATTATTATATTCTATTTTTTTCATTATATCATCCATTACTGAAGAAGGAATATTAGCTTGTTGAATACAAAACTTGGCAATTTTTTCAATATCATCTGAAATAAATATGGTTGGACCATCTGTTAAAGTATAGGAATCCTTTGTAGTAACGTAAACACCTGATGTTCCTTGACTTACATTTTGTGGTACTACTGGAGTAACACTTTCACTCGCAATTCTTACAAGAGGTGAACCTTGAATGCTATTTGTAGTTAAAGATGTACCTGGTCCAATACTTTTTGTCTTCAAAATTCGGTTACCTTTTGCGTCGATTTTAGTATTTTCCATGATTAAAGGTTGTCTTGTCAATTTAAAATGATTATAAACAATCGGCCACTTATCTTTAAGAATATTATTGATTAAGAATACATAATATATTTTTATATTTTTCATACTAATATCATTTATCGTGTCAAAATGTCTGTCGATATTTGTTTTAGACGTTCCAAATCCGTTTTTATTTATATATCCAATAAAATCCACAACTCCTTTCAAATCAAAAT
>Ga0105050_10006264_pt1 | contig 14855 bp, 13 predicted proteins | sample FRY01_FD_78088 | JGI IMG/M metagenome (GOLD analysis project Ga0105050, IMG submission 78088) | Freshwater microbial communities from Lake Fryxell liftoff mats and glacier meltwater in Antarctica - FRY-01 | ecosystem: Environmental > Aquatic > Freshwater > Ice > Glacier meltwater ... | reverse complement strand
GAAAGAGACAAATACTCTACCATATTTTGGTGGAGACAATTGATCCCCGCCATAAATAGAAATTTGGTTTACATTGGTTATGTAGTTATTTTTAACTAATAGAGCAGGATAATCGGTCACTGTGACTGCTCTTTCTTGAGCAGAAAATATTTTTGGAGCTGCAAATTTTATTAGGGACATATCTGGTCCATCAGTTCCACCAGATGCTATTTTTTCTGTAGTTACTATTGCTCCTTGTAGTGAAAAATTAGTAACTTGATTTGATATACTACCACTTGAAAGTAAATATGTTATTCTAACGGCATCTGAAGATGTTATAGATTTTCCTAGATTATTTGCTTTACCAAATTCGATGGTAAATATATTTCCCATTCGTTCTATATAATAAATTTTATCATCATTGTTTGGGAAATTGTTTACTAGTGTCCAAGATTCAAACCCAATAAAAGAATCCGTTTGAACTTCTACTTTTATTGTCGAAATGTCTACGTCTTGTTCGTTTAATATGAATCTTTGTTTATCTAGATTTATAAGTGGTGTTATGACATCTTTTATCAGTTTAGATCCCTCTGTTAGTGATATATTACTTGCTTCCTTCTCTGTTAAATTGATATCTTCTGTGTTATAAAAACTATATACCAGTCCATCATCAGAATATCCAGTAAATATAGAATATTTGTCTATTACTGTAGCATTTTTAAATACACTTACAAGTGCAGTAGATGACTTTTTTCCTGGAATTGTATATCCTAGTGGTTTTACCAAGGATACCAAGGATTCTACTCTTGTAGCGCTATCCAAGAATACTTCATTAGATATCATATTAGAATAAAATGCATAATAATAGGTATTATATGCTAGGAGATCTATCAGGGTTTGAATTACTGTTCCTTCAAAGTTATATCCAATGAATGCTGTTTGATTCTTTAAAAAAGAAGTGAGTGATTCTTTTATATCAACATAATTTAGTTTCGTCAGATCTGGTGGTAGTGGTGTTGTCATAGGATAATATCTAGAGTTTGTATTTCGTCTTGCCCAATATTTTTATATACTATATTTATTATCATTTTTTTATTTGTTTCGGACGAAAATTGGATACCTACATCCTTTATTCTTGATTCGTATCTAGACAATACCTGATATATAGAATTTTTAATGGTAGTTTCTGTTTTAGATGTTATATTCCCAAATAAAGATTCGTTGAGTATACTACCAATAGTAGGCGTAAATGGTCGCTCTCCGTGTCTTGTCAAAATTAAATTTTTCAGTGAATGTTTAATAGCTTGATTTCCTTTTATTAAATTTACATCATTAGTAAATATATTTTTTTTGAATATAAACGGAATATCAATATCTTTTATTTTGTGTATTATCATCGACCTGCTCCTTCTTTAGCATAAATTGGTTCCCAACCAGCTTTATCATTCTTGAATTTAATATTGCCTGTATCTCTCATTAAAGTTAATTTTGTTTTCTGTTCCATTTTTTCAAATATATATTCAATTTCTGTCAATAACCACATCCCAGAAATTCTTCTATCGTTCTGTGATACTGTTCTATTAGTATTATGTACATTGATAATATCACCCAATTTGATATCTTTTGATAATTGTGCTACCTCAACTTGAATGATATTATTTCTTAATTGCCCCATTTGTGCTTTTCTATACAAAGGAACATAGTGGGGAGTATCCCAAAAAGTAGCATGAGTTCTGGTGTGCGCCAAATAATCCCCAAACTTGGCTCCTTGATGCGGACAGTTGCAACTACACGGATGAGTTGGATCACTCCACAAACATCCCAAATAATCTTTTCCTAGATGCTGTTCTATCAGATCACATTCGTTTATGTCTTTGTACATCTTATATAATTGCATATATGTCGGTTCGGGTTCAGAAGGCATACCACTTGCTGTGTTACCAGTTAGTTTTGGACAATTTTTGTAGATATCTATTGGATTTATTGCGTCTATTCTCGTTGCTTTTGGACCAGTAGACCCATATGAGCACCAATCTAGATTAAGGGTTTCACAAGAAGGAATGGTGTCTCGGGAAAACACCACAAATTGGGCAGACCAATTAGAGTCAAATAAGTCATAATTTGGTTCGTTTATTGGTGGTTCTACTAGACCGTAATCTGATTCACCACTTATGTCATACTTCCACACATCTCCTGGGACTATACCAGGGCGATATAGCATACCATCACCCTGGATCCAGGATGCTGTTGTTTCTGTGAAGAATTTCGACAAAGAGGCAGTATATGTGTCACTATAGACATTAATATAATTTTGTTTGTTGGTTTGTAATTTTACATTATCTAGATTAATAGCACCTAAAGATGGTATGTCTGATGGCACCTTTTCTGTAAGAGTTAATCCAGGAAACCATGGCCCGACTATGCAATCGGGTCTTTTGTTTGGAGGATTTGGGTCGCCATATCTAGCCATATCTTATTTATACTTTATTTTACTGTGGTTTTGAATATTATTTAAATACTAGCAGTTGGTTGATCCAGGTGGACATTCTTCTGCGTCACACCAAAAAGATTGAGATGGATCACCACCAAAACAGCATACTCTAGAACACGGCGAATTAGCACCAGGTCCGCAAGATCTATTACTATGAAATACCCCACCAATATTTTGACAACCAACATCTGTAGTGTGCCTACACGCATTGCAACCAAATTCCGAGGATGACGGAGAAAAACAACAAGCTCCAAATGTCCCAGTACCACACGGGTCTATTCCTGTTATGGGGTTCGTGTTACAACTAGAAGAACCATTCCAGAATCCAACTAACGAACATTCTGACATTAACATCACAGAACACGTAGATATTCCTGTTTGTGTGTTGGGGATACAACAAGCTCCAGATATATCTATTGGTGAACCACACTCAACCCCACATCCAATAGAACATCTTCCTTGCCAAACCCCTCCATCGTTAGCACATGTAATTTCTGTGGAAGAAGTATGACATACCCCATCCACACAACACGCCCCTTCACAATATTGAAGGGTCCATTCTGTTACTATATGCACATGATCTGGTTCACAACATGAGTCTGGAGAACAATTAAATATAGTTGGATCACACGGAGGACAATTATTACTACATATTGGTCGTATTATTTTATTGATATTTGGTGTGACTAAATAATGACATCCCTGTATTGGATTTGGTTCAGCATTTGTAATATGATACATATGATGATGATACGAACCATCAAAATGATCGGTATGATCAATATATAATCTATAAACATACGGGGTTCTGCCAGTTTCCCAATTGGGGGCAACTATTTGCCTAGAACCCTTCCCGTAAATACCAATGGGAGGAACTAATCTCCACCACGCCCCTTCAATATCACATACATCATTACATACTTCCTTTGCTATAGCTATATTTACACATATTGAATCCCAACTTGTGCTGCAACAATGAGAATCAATTGCACACACTGCTTCACTGCAAATATCATATTGACAATTATCATAAGTATGACCAAAACAACAATCACTTATTTCAACACAACTAATATAGGTATTTCCTATCTCAGTAGAATCCGTTAATATGATGCTATAATCATAATAATCGTTATCAACACACTCCAGTTTTAATGTTGCTGTTTTGTTTTCAACAGAAGAAATGGGTAATTCAGTATTCCACCATTCTTCAAAATCATATATTTCATTTGTTTTTGTATTAATAAAATACGCAGTAGCACCCTCATTTACTTGTTTATCACAAATTGGTATTTTACATAATATATCTTCGTGGAAAATTCCTTGTATAGTTTCTATTGTTTGATTTATTAAAGTCAATCCTGAATAATTGAACCCAAACCCACCACTTGTTGGTTCTTCTGGTCGAGCAAATTGATCATAATAACCACCAGGAAAACTCAAATTACCAAAAAAATTATCTTGTGGTGTATAATATACGATAGGAGCTGATCCACTAACACCATAATATATTGGACCTGGATTGAATGTATGAAAAATAACATCCCACTCTGTTTGACATCCAGGGACAGGATCGTCTGGATGATATATTTTTTTCCATGTTTGTGTGATTTTATATATTTTACATTGGTCTTCCATTGTAAATCCACAAATTCGATCAACTACATCCAATGAACCTATTTGTTTGAGTATAATGTCGCATGAGTCTGTTGGAGGGGGATTCCAGCAATCCTCGTGACCTGGCCATCCAAATTGTGGTGCCCTGGGAGACCATTCTCTCAAAACATATACGGGGGCAGTCCACTTTAGAGCGCAAGGACTTCCTTCGCATTGATTTTTTTCACAGCAACCACAATACATGTTATATTTATATCGTCCAGGTAGTATTCTTCAATAGATCTTTTATCGTTTCGTCTGGGGTAAATGTCAACCATTCGTCGAAAGTTTGTGGTAATACATCTCCATTGCCGTGTTTGAATATATTACTTAAATCAGTTGTCAATATTGAATACAGTTGTTGTGGTATGAATATATTATGAGGCATATGAAAGGACCACCACGATCTGTGTGGTTTTATCTTTCTATGAGAATTCATTAAAATATCACTTCCCATTGCTGTGTTTTTTCTTTCTGGATCTACTTCAGCAGATGGTGTGGTGCTCTCTGACCCAATCCCAGAAGGTGAAAATATACCCCTAGAGTCAAGTGCATAATATTGATATTTTGTTTCGAATATTGGTTCTGGCCAAAGATCCATACCATTACTACTAAGATCTGTATTGTCTTTGTCCTGTTTGACATCCATTTTCTTGACTGCCACATCGAACCCATATGGATCCATACCTATAATGGCTATATTGTTTCTTACGCTCTGTCTTCCTACTGGACCTGAGGTCAACGAAATCAAGTATGGTAGGAAATACTCTACTCCAGCTGATCGTATGAAACCATCAGGGAAATCTGCAATTCTATTCAATCCAAGAGGGAAATCAAATTCAACACGAACATAGGACGCAATCTCTTCTCGTTTTAGATTAGATGGTTTTTTATTCGGGGTTAACTCAAAAACATTAAAATCAAAATCCGTATGAACAGAAACGACTGGGTCGGTTGGAAGAATAATACCGTCCCCAGACAGTCCATAAATTTCTATAGCATTGAAATAAGTCTTGAATTGATATTCTGTTGTGTCTTGGGAATATTGGTTAGAGTAATATTTTATTTTTGTTTCTAGTATCTTTTTCTTGTATGACAAGGCACTAGATAAAAATGGTTTAGTTTGTCTATATGTTTGTTCATAATATGGATTTGCTGTATTTCCTGATAGACTTGCCGCGTTTCCACCATTTCCCTCATCGAAAAATACATTATACAACCAAGTTCCCATAGAAGCACCAGTGATTCCTCTTGCTTTTGACAAGATTTCATATCTACTGCCTCTTATGTCTTTTCGTGTTATTGCCTTAATTCCCTGTAATGACAATGACTGGTTTAAAGTGGTTCCTCTAAATCCATCAGAAACCGATCCCTTAAACACAGACTTCCCTGGTTTTACGGAATGAAAGAATGCTTTTCTGCTTATCCATTCCTTATATTGATTTTTCCATTTTGCTTGCAAACCACCAACTATGATATTCTTTATTTGATCTAATAAATAATTTTCGACTTTCAATGCGTTAAATTGTCTTGCTGCAATCTCTTTTAGTGCAATAAGTAGATTTGGATTAAAGCAATACTCGTTGTAACATTCAACCCCAATACATACTTCCTTTTTACCCCATTGAGATTGTTTGTTATAATACTCTCCTGTAACACCTTGATCTTTCCCTGACATGAATTTGTCTGCTGACAACAGTTTAACCCACTCTGGTAGTTTTTGATATGCGGGACCATATAAAGACTCAAATAGTTCTGTTGGAAATTCTACCCCATCAAGAAGTTCTTTGTATATGTCTTTGTATTTTTTGTAAATTTGGTTCTGGTTATCTTCAGATGCCCATTCATAACCAAAATTAATAGTTTTGATGCACTGATACTGTGGAATTTCGAAACTAGGTATCAGACCAATACCGTCAACGAACAAACTCTCTCCTGTATTTCCTCTATTTTCCAATGCCTCGTTGTTGATATTTTTCTGGAAGACAGGTATTGATGGTCCGCCGTACTTTGGGGTATATCCGCAACTTACTGTGTTTTCGTGACCTGTAAATCCATTAAAACCAGTCAGACCGTTGAAAAAGGTAGTAAGGTTCTTGTTGGAGGATTGTCTTAATTCGGACCAATAATTATTAGTGTCTATTATCGTACGAAGAGAATTTCCAGATTCAATACACTTGGCACAAGGAACTAGATTCTCGTGGATAAATTCTATACTATTTGTTATATAACCATCAATGGCAGTTAAAAATGATCGTATTACTTCTAACCGTTTTATATTATCGTTCTTCTTCTCTGTATATCTCTGGGTGCCATTAGTGATAACCTTCTGGATATAAAGTGATATAGGGTTAGAAGTTTCATTTCCTATGTTATAAAACTCCCCTATAGTCTGGTTGTATGGAGCCTTTGAAAGATCTCTAGAATATGTTAATCCGTTTTGATATGATAATACTTTTCTGTCATAGTTTAATTGGTCTGTAAAAGACCCAGCTGCAATTATTTCATACCTATTACCTTCTCCAAAACTTATATAATCCTTTGGTTGTCTTTGTGTGTTTTTGAAATACCCCATAGTAGATCCATATAATACACTGAAGGTATAACCATTAGGGTTTGCGGCAGCAACTTTAAAATCTATTAAATCTTGTGCAGAACCAATTGGTTGATCTAGACAACATACAACACACCTGAACGCTTCCCATTTTCTCTTGATATTCTTTAACCGAGCAAATTCCAGTCGTTTTTGCATCAACGGAACTCTTATTTTTTTGTGTATCTTATAGAACAAAGGCAAAGATAGATTGGTTATATCATACTGAGTTTGCCATGAAATATTACTATAAGTACTATTCGGTTTTCCTAAATAATCCCACCAAACTTGCTCTGAGTAATTTATGTTATATTGAACAGGATTAAAATATCCATAGTCACTCATGTTTATATTAGTGATCGGATCTTGATATAACAACTTCTTGTCTGTGCTTAACTTTTTAAGATCTTTTTGTATTGTTTCAATGTCGAATTCTTCTTTGGTTATGATGGGATTATCATAAAGATGTTCTACTTTATTAAACAAATCAAAATAATTATAAGTTATTATTCCTGTTGTAACACCTATGTTGCTATCTGTAAAATCAATGTATTGATTTGTATAATCTGGATCTATTCGTTGATAAGATGAAAACAGTATTTTGTTTTCGAGATTGTTTATCGTGTCATTGAAATTAACAACAACAGATGACATTATTTTATCGCCGCTCGGAATATCGGGATTAACCCATATATCATGAGGACTAGTCTTTCCTTCTTTTATTATAGTAGAAAGACTTTTAAAATACCAGTTATGTGTTACATCAGACCACAAACAATAATTAACGTTATTCTTGCTCTTATCTATAGCATTTTCTGTTATTAGTTTCAATAAGTCTATAATTTTAAGTTGAGATACTTGATCTTTATTTGGATTGTTTATGTTGTTATATTTTAACCATATACCATTACTGGTATCTTCTATGTTGGTTTTTTTGTGTTTAAATTTGTTCGCAGAAAATAACTTTTGTACTAATCCTGGTATTGAACCACTTTGTTGAGATAACCATCCAATAAAATCTTTATCTACAAAGAGTTTGTTACCATTGTTGTCATATTTATCTGGTAAAGTCTGCTGAGGTTTATATTGAGCTATAAATAAATCTATATTCATAAATTCAAGTGAAACAATTCTTATATACTCATAAGCATTCATTATTGACGTAATGACAGCATCATCTGTAATTGGAACTATACCAGTAATCATAGCAACGAAATTTACAGTCTTCCCATTTTTGCTTTTTTTGAATTCAAATCCAATATAATCAAAACTATTTAAATTTAAATTGTCTGTAAAATCAAAAACATCGAACAATAATAACTTTCCAGAAACAATTGGTGAAAACAAACTTTCTTTTATTGATAAACTATGAAAAAATTGACGCTCATTAGAAACAAGCAAGTTTTTAAAATCTGCTGGAAATATAACAAATTCCGGAAATTTTTCAGAATACAGTGTTATTTTTAATAAATTTTCAGATGTTAGTGGATAATTATCTGGACTGTCGTGTGGAGGAAAGGTGGGAATTATTGTCATAATGTAAAATGTTTAATTACTTTTATTTATTGTAATAATAAAATTCCTTGATTTATCTACATCACTAAATGAGGATTTCATGAAAGAGAATATATTATTTGTGATATTTTTATCTATAGTTTTTAGTGTTAATTTTTTATTAGTTAAAACTGTATTTGAATGGGGGGTTTCTGCCGTATAAGTAGTATCATGACTTATTCCATCTGTTATATAAGAATATAATAATGTTTTTGTAAAAGATTGTCCTGTCACACCTATAGACATATATGTTGCACCAGATCCACTTACATTTAAATAAGGAGAAGTTACTATATTATCTTCTTTGGCTCTAAAATTTAATATAACTTTATCAAACTCATCAACTTTCATTAGTATAAAAGTAACTCCAATTGGATCTGTATCAGCTACCTCAACGAATGTCATATTTACTAAATCTTTCGAAAATATTCTAATAATATCGTTTCTTGAAAATGAATCTTCTGTGGTTTCAGATGCAGTTATATATCTAAACTCTGTATTGAAATTACCAGTTATAACAGAATATGGGTGTATTGAAAGAGAAAATCCGCCAGCACTAGCATAGTGAGTGTCCTTTATTATAATATCTCCAAATTTTGGATTTATTAATTCTTTTAAATAATAAATTTTTTTATCTGATACTTTAGGTATTGGTTCTAATATTGGTAATTCTTTTCTTGATATGAAATTATTTACCAAAGGTATTAACCAAGAATATTCGACACGTTCGAGTGATATATCAGAATATTTTTCAAAATTAAATGTATCATTTACTATAGTATCATATAAAAACAGATCATCGATTATTAAACCATTTTTTCTAAAAATATCCAAAAACTTATATTGTGTATTTTTAGAAAAATAGTAGGTAAATATTGGATGTGTGTCGAAATATTTCATAAAATAACACTCATCCTGGGCCAGATCCGCCTATATTTCCTGCGCCACTAATTTTTAAAGCAGTAGTTCTATTTTGTGTTCCTGTGAATTCGGAGCCGGCTATCTGGAATGTGGGTTCCATATCTGAAAATTGTAAACTAATATTATAAGATAAAGGCTTTGCTGTTTTGTCGCCATCACGATCAATAAAACTGAGTATTCTTCCACTCTGACCAAAACCTTTTGATATGGTAGAGGTTAATAATACAGAAAGACTTGGGCCTTTTCCATCTATCCATGTAATTGCTTTTTCTATTGATCTAGGTTCATATGATAACCAATTAATAAAAACATGAGGGGGAGACATCAAAGCAGATCCATTTGGTCGTTGACCATCTCTTACTGTTGGCCAGCATGCTGTAGACAAAACAGTACATATATCTGTCGCTATATATGCATCTTCTGTGCTAATACAAAGTAATGTAATATCATATGCATATTTTTTGGGTTCGTTTCCTATAAACATCATATCCGTCATATCTGGTCTTAAATATAAACCCGCAGGCGATGCTGGTTGTCCTTTCGTGCTTTTATCAAACGTCATATCGGAATTTAACATTTGAGCTGGACCGAATAGTCGTAGTGATTCTATGGTTGTTAGAGCATCCCCCCCCGTTACCATTTTTGCTATGACCTGCGCGTCGTTTGTATAAGCAACACTATTAATAGTAGTTAATGTCATTGGAGCGGGAACTGAAATCACCGCTGAGGACAGTCCTATATATGCATCTAAGCTTAGTGTTCGTTGTGATGATAATTCTACTTGTGAATAAGGAATAACTCCAAGATTTAACCATACAGGTATTGCGGTTTGATCTTCGAACATAGACGGAAATTCCATGATTTGACTGGACATATATAATATATATAATATATAATATGGCATACAAGACAAAGTACATTCCCTATAATAATAAAAAATACATAGGGAATTCAAACAATATAAAGTGTAAATCATTATGGGAAAGAAAAATGTGTAAATATTTAGACGAAAATACGTCCATACTTAGATGGGGATATGAATCACTTAAAATTCCATATTTATCTCCGATAGATAATAAAATTCACATGTATATTCCAGATTTTATAATAGAAACAGTCAAAAAAGAAATAATAATATTAGAAATAAAACCATTCAAACAAACAAAAGATCCATCTACACGAAAAAAGAAAAACCTAACTGAATGTATAACATATTCAGTAAATAAAGCAAAATGGGATACAGCCAATGTATATTGTAATAATAACGGATGGAAATTTCAAATTATAACAGAAAAGGATTTATTTTAAATGTCCTATAAAGATTTTAATCAAGACGATACTATTAATATGTTTCGTTTAAAAATGAGAGAATTACAATCTCCGAATAAATATAAATTAACACTAGAATATGGCCCCCTTGGAGTATATCATATATACCCAGATCTTATCACTATACCTGAGAAAAATATAGTAACATTGGAATATTCAACAAGTGGATATACTAGAGAGATTCCAACAAACGGACAAACGGGTAAATTATTGGTTTCTTTTATTATGCTAAAGGATATGAGCTTTATAAATTATATAGAAAAGTGGATGGAAAAAATAGCTGGAACATCAACGAGAATACAAGATGCTCAATTACAGACTGTGATACCATATGGTCAATGTGTCGGTTCCGTAAATATAACAATGTTTTCGGCATTTCTAGAAATACCAACTAAAATATATTATAGCGATGAAATATATCCAATATCAATACAACCAATAGAAGTATCATCAGGATCTACTGGATATCTAACAGCTAATATTTTATTCTATGTTAGGTGTTTGACTGATAATACTAGAGATAGATCTAGTACGGCAAGTATTACTCAAACTCAAACAATCAATCAATAACATTAAGAAAGGATATTATATGGCATTAAGTGATTTATTATTAAAAAGTTTACCCAAATTTGAGACGACAATACCGTCTCTGAAAACAAAGGTATGGTTTAGACCATTATTAGTAAGGGAGGAGAAGAAATTATTACAAATCGGAGAATTTGGTTCAGAAAAAGAAAAAATAAACTGTATATTGGAAATCCTAGAATCATGTTATGTTTATGATAAGATTCGAGAGTTGACTATATGTGATATACAATATTTATTCATTCAATTACGAATAAAATCTATAGGTTCTATGGTATCTCCTATTTTGATATGTCCAATAACATCAGAAAAGATAAAATTACATATAAATTTATCCGAAGTTGCTGTCATAGACTCACCAAATCATAGTACTAATATTAATTTAAATGGTATTAGGTTAGTTATGAAATATCCAACTATACAGACTATATTGGATAATTTTGATTCAGAGAACAAAGAAGACGATATATACAATTTAGCATTATCTTGTATAAAAGAAATTCATACCACTGATGAAATGATAGTTTGTTCTACACAGCCCATAAAAGAACTAGAAGATTTTTTGGATAACATGACAAAGGGACAGTTTGACAATATTATATTTTTCTTCGAGTCTATGCCAAAAATTGAAAAGACAATAACATATACTACATCAGATGAAATATTAAGATCGATAACAATAAAGGGAATCTCAGATTTTTTCGTATAACCCTCAGCCATATGAGTTTTCAGGATTTTATGAAATTACAATTCAATCTAATACACATACAAAAGTATTCGATAACAGAATTTGATAATTTACAGATTTGGGAAAGGGACATTCATATGGACTTACTGAGGGAATATATCAAAGAAGAAACTCTTAAAAGGTTAGAACAACGAGCGCAGATTAAGAGCAGACGATAATGAAATACAAAAAAACACTAATAGATGCGTTACAACATACATTATTGTTTAATATGTCGTCTATGTTTTTACCACAGTCTCAAAATTTTAATACCTTTTTAAACGAACCGATAGATCATGGGGAACTAATACAAAATGAATATATCAATGATATTAAACCAAAAAATATTATTTCATTTATAAAACATGAATCTCCGCTATTATCTGATATAGCTCCGAATGATCCATTAGTAGCACCATCGACTTTCCGTGTTGTTTTTAATAAACAAACGGCATTAAAAAATAGTAAAACCCCCTTAAATATTTTTCCAGTTAATATAGAAAAATATAGTACGAACGAATCAATCCAAGAAGTACCTGCTTTGCATACTGATATTATAAAGGAATATTCTACTATAAAATACCCTAATGAATATAGTCAGGAAGTTCCGTTTGTAGAGATGACACCTGATAATCAACCGAGAAGTATTGAGAATCGACCAATGATATTATCTTCTGATCCTACTGTCTCTGTTGTACCACCAGTAGAGTACTCTAGTGATCCTACTGTCTCTGTTGTACCACCAGTAGAGTACTCTAGTGATCCTACTGTCTCTGTTGTACCACCAGTAGAGTACTCTAGTGATTATGAAATATTAACATCAGAAAATAAATTATTTCCAGAACATATAACAACTAATAATTTATCAGATACTAATTACGTTAACACAAATAGTTCAAATGATTCGACAAAGTATGTAAGTTTTTCAAGAAAATTTAAAAATGGTTTCTTCAATCCAAACATAATTGATAAAAGTAGAATAAAAAGATTTTTATTCAGAGAATATTCTGGTGATAGCAAAACCCAAAATATAATAAATGAAAAACTAGAAAACATTCCAGCATTTGCCAAGGGAGGAAGTATATCAGCAGATTCTATTGATTATTCTGCTATAGCAACAAATGAACCTGGATCTTCTAAAAATGAAAGAATTTCTATATCAGCTGATACAAATACACCCACATCTATATCCCGTATCAATGATAATGCAGACAAATCAGGATCAGATGATGAAAATACAGTTACTGAGGATCTTAACAATCTAGTTAACTGTGTAGTTATTATTAATAATAAAATAAAAGCTCTTAAAAATGAGGTAAAAACTAAAGAGGATATTATCACACCAACCACATATGATTCAAACATAGTTAGAAGTGCATATAATAGTGTAAATATATATCGTAGATAATATACTAATTAAAAAACACCCCAAACTTCTCAGGGTGTTTTATTATTTATCAGATAATAAATTTATTCTTCTGCTAATTTAGAAAAATAATCCAGTGCATCTGTGCTCTCATTCACTTCTTGTTCAGCTGGTTTCTTGGATTTCATGAAAGATTTCTTTTCTTCCAAGTCACCTTCTCTAACATCTTCGGCAGTCTTTTCATTATGTAAATTACTGTTTGCACGAATATCACCACCAAGAACCTCATACAACCGATCCTTCAGTTCATCATATGTTTTGAAATTACTAGCATCTGTGAACTCCTTCAGTTTGTATTGTGACTTCCAGACAGTTTCGAGTTTAGCATCATCTCCTGCAAGAAGAGCAGATGTAGAATCGAATTCAGACTTGTCGTAATTAGTATAACCAGCTACCTTTCGAATCTTGAGACGAAAATTAGCACCCTTCCAGAAATCAAAAGGATTGATTGCTTCTTCGTCTTTGAACTCAGGCTTCATTACTTCTTGAATCTTCTCAAAGATCTTGACACCATACTTGTATAAAAATACCTTTCCTTCATTTTGAGGATTAGCAGGATCAGACACAACATAAACATTACTGGTATATGTAAGTTTTCGCTTACGATCCCGAGCAAGATTCTTGTCACTTTCTACACCAGAATTCCACAGCTGTGTGTTTACTTCTGAAACTGGATCCTTGAGACTATTTGTCGTGAGACAATTCTCGATGTACCATCCGCCTGGACCTCTAAAAGCATGACCATAAACCTTAGCCCAAGGACAATCCTCATTTTCTACTTCTGGTAGAAACCGAATAATTGCAAATCCATTACCTGATTTATCAAGTTCTGGTCTCCAAAATCTATCGTCCTTATAATCAATCTTCTTTGTCTGATCTTCCATCTTTTTGATCAGCTCATCCATTCCTGTCTTTGACTTCTTTTTTAAATCATTAAATCCCATAAGTGCAATACCTTTCCCGAAGATCTCCTTCGGCCAATTTTAAATTTTATCACGGGAACTCCCCGCGAACTTAGTGTAAGTATAACATGTAATATCAAGTTGTCAAGTACTTTTATTTAAAAGGTAACTTATTTTTAGATTTAGTTAAAAGGTTTAACCCTCGACCTTCCTCAGTAATTTTCTCTAAAATGGGTTTTGACAACAATTTAGATATTATTATGTACTCTATGTCGTGTGTTTCACAAATAGAGACTATAGCGTCGATATATGAAGAATTGTGGGTAAGTATATAACTTTCTATTTTTCGTGAAATATGATCTTTTGTGAGTTCTATAGAATCTTTTTTGAGGGGGTTTATCATGTTTCCATTATACAGTTCTGGTGAAATAAAGCAATTTTTTTATATATATACTTCTAAAGGAATAAAATATGCCTACAGCCGACACAAATAATAATATAATTGTAACAATTTTTGATGGAATTGCTACTCTCGGTACCGATTACAACACATCTGGTATAACACCTGATATTCATATACCTTTCTCAAAGATGGTATGGGGAAATGAATATTACTCATATAGAGTAGGTGATGAATATCCTATGCCAATCGACGTAAAGTCGTTTCTCGGATCTTCTGGAGCTGGATATTT